>Ga0099849_1000014_pt1 | contig 66179 bp, 83 predicted proteins | sample CB_VirMetaG_4_FD_78177 | JGI IMG/M metagenome (GOLD analysis project Ga0099849, IMG submission 78177) | Freshwater to marine saline gradient viral communities from Chesapeake Bay - CB_1508_1M Viral MetaG | ecosystem: Environmental > Aquatic > Marine > Coastal | place: USA: Chesapeake Bay... | reverse complement strand
ATGTGCTGTATGAGAGTAAGGGGGTAGTGAGATGATGAGATAGATGAGATAGATAATAAATATATATTAATAATTCATACTTATGAACACAAGTAGTAACTCACCTTCAAGTTAAGTATCTCACCAAATGAGATGGATTATGAGATACATTTTTTCATCAGTTATAGTATAGTATAGTTATACGATATACAGTATAAGGGCAATTGAAAATGATACTATCAAAAGAGTGTTAATTTGCAGGGTAATATTTTCTACCCATTTGTTACATACGAAAGACAAGGTAACTTGGTGGCTCTCTTTGTTGAAAGCCACCTCGAATCAAAAAAAAGAGAGGAACGGGGCATTTCGCCCCATTCCCCTCAAATCCACCACTTTGAACAATTGCAGATTAACTGAATCCTTGAATCATGCACATGATAACATCGTTCATGTTCTTTGAATCGCACAATTCCCTCAAATGAGTTAATTGAAGCGGGTGTTCTTCATCACATACCATTTGGGCCAACATCTCAGTGATTTGCTCATAAACCTCATCCGGTAGTATATCCTCGACAAGTGCCATAATCACCACCTCCCAATTTGAATACCTTTCATCTAAATGCTCAATTACTGTTTTCATATCATCCATATCATTCACTCCATTGATACAACCAAGGAAAATACAAATATCCGCATCTATCTCTCTCTTTCTTTTCTGTATCGGCCAAGTTTTCTAATTTCTCTCGACTCCAACCAAAAGCAGTCAATAATTGCATGTGTTCTTCCGATTTTTCCCGTTCACATTCCTTGCAGTTATTCACGCCCTCCATAGCAGGGCGGTGTTTCATTGGTTTTTTACATTTCATTCAGTCACCTCATCAATACAATTTATACAAAAATACGCTTTGTTGTGATAAGTCCAATTACTGATGAAAGCATTACACTTAGCACAATCAACAAATACTTCGCAGTTTCCGTTATGCACACTCATTCTTTCACCTCACATTTACAGATACTCAAAACATAACGCATGGCATCAACAAATGCCACCGTTCCGCCATTATCGTCATACCATGTTGTTTCGTTGCATTCGCACATAATCTCCTTTCGCATGATACTTAGTATGCAATAGGTATATTATGCAGGGAAACAAAGCAACCATATGGTTGTGCTTTGTGGTCTTTAGACCAACCTTTTTTGAAATCCAAAAAAAAGCCCCTCCCCGCCCGATTTGGGCAGGAAGGGGTGCGACATGGCGAAGTGTCTCAATTACTCAATCATTCCTCGGAGGAATCCTCCGTATCTGTTGCCTTTGGCTCTTTGAGGGCCATGTTTGTTAGTCCGTCAGTCAATTCGCCTGACCAACGGTTTTCCTTAATTGCAAGTTTCAACTGTCGCTCGACAGATTGAGCCATGTTTGAAGCCCAATCTTCAATTGAGCCATAATGACCGATTGAATCGCCACGCTGTCGTGGGTGCATTACATCAAGAATGAGGTCTGCTTCACCAATTGAAGCAAATGCACTCTCGATACGATTGATTACAGAATCCACATTTGCACTCTGTTCCGCTGTGAGGCTGGATTGAATACCTCTGCGAATCGGGGAGTTTGGGAGAGTACCGCACAATGACCGAACCGACGACCAAAACTTATCTCGGTCTTCATCGCTGTCTGCTGTCAATCCGGCCTTCAATGTCGCTTCGATAACTGGGCCTAAAGCACCTGCATCATTCACATTCAACCATACTAAAATCTCGTTTGCTTTCATATCATATTTTTGTTTGTCCATATTTTTCACCTTTCCTATTCAGTTACAACCGAATAATTAAGCCACTTCGCCACGAAGCAATACTATTGGTGCGAATAGTATATAATCAGGCCGTCAAAGCACACCATATGGTTGTGCTTTGTAGCGTAGCAAACCCCGAAAACAAAAAAAATGGAGAGAACCGACCAATTACGGCCGATTCTCCCCTAATTCACGAATTGATGCAGGTATTGATTACCAATTACCACCGGATGACTCCACATATTTTCCATTGATGCCGAAATCACAATCGTTGCAATTGATACTCCAATAGGCCCAAGTAGCCCAATCAGCAGAACAACCATCAGTCTCCATGTCACCATCATACTCAATGTTCTTTGAATCACAATAAGGACATTTTTCGACGGTGATATTACCTCGTTTACCATATGTTTCATACAATGCCTCTACTTTTTGCCATTTCACCATTTTCTGTATTTCAGTGACATAAATCTGTTGAGGAATATCTGTGACTTGGATTAAGTCGAATAGCATTTGCATAGCAAACTTTTCATGCGACCAAGACTCCATACTCCAATTATGATACATTCCTCTTCCTCGATAATGGTCGTCGGGGTGATGTTCGGGATTAGTAAAAATAACTACACCGCCCAAGTCGTCATCCATCATAATATGTTCATATGGATATATTCTCACTTCTTTCTTCATTTGTTCTGTTTTCATTCTTCTTCCTCCAATTGGTATTTTTCCTTATATTCGGCAACATCTTCATCAATTAGCCAAAGGTCGAGTAATTGTCCGTTGTCCGACCATGTAGCCCATATGTAATTCTTGGAAATGTGAATTGTTGTATTCGGTAATGAAGTCCACATTTCAAACAAAGACAAAGGCACATCATGTAATTGCATTCTACTCCTCAAATACATCAAAGACCGCCTCCGTAGAATTGGTTAGCCCAATCTCGCCATTCTTCAAATTGTACGAAATCCCAAGCCATTATCAGAAAATCAAGCGTTCCTTCTTCTTCCCAAACTGGGTATTCCTCGGCTATCTCGTATTGTTCGTCTTGGACTGCTTTCATTACATGCAGTTGGGTAATTGCTCCAATTAGGTGTCGTTGTAGTGCTTCTATCATATTTCTCTCTCCTGTATTATTATGTTGTCAATAGGTATAAAGTCTGAGGAAGCAAAGCAACCATATGGTTGTGTCTATTAGGTTCTATATAGGTCTATGATATGGTAGTCATTGGCATTTGATTTCATTATTATCCATAGAATGTATTGCGCTTTATGGCCTTCGTTGGTATAGATTTGGCTTATATTTAGTCTATTGCTATTTATATTTAGTTATAACATACTTTCTAAATATGTCTATATAGACTACCATTATCAGCAATTACCTCAAGTTATACAACCATATGGCTTTGTCTAAATTTTTTATTTATTGATTTATTATTAAAATAACATATTATAAGGCTATTTTAATGAATATAACTCTATTAAACATGTTATTATTAATATAAACGCCGCATAGTTCAACTTATTGCCCCTAAAAACGATACGCTTAATACCCAATACGGATAGGCATTAGCAGGGGAGTCATATGACTGACGATAATGAGGTATTAAACGAATTAAACCGCATCATTGAAATCATTACTCCTATACTAATAGATATAAGGCAATCTACATCAAAGCGTAATATACAGACTAATAGCGTTAATAAGAAGCAATTACAGCAAATAGCATTAAAACTAAAACTATTAAAAGAAGATATTATAACACTAATGCATCCTAATAAAACTAAACAAACAAAACTATTCTAAATATTATTATTAAAATAACTATTTTTAAACTGGGAATACATAATAAATCAATTAAAAAATTTTGCTAGTGCCACAAAAATTCCGCCACATTTTTTCAAAAACGACTTTTCATTAATTTTAATAGGGGATATAGCATGAATTGGAAAGAAATAGTCAAAGGCCCTTATCAAGATAGGGAAAAGGCTATGAAAAAGGTAAAGGGTAAAATAGACTATTTACTTAATCGTAATTTAAAAAGGCATGTTGAACCTAGTAAAGAAGAAGCAGATAAATTAGAGACATTCTTACAAAAAGAACTTGATGGTTTTTTACCTAATGCTGAAATTGAGGTTGAATTTCACCTTCGAGATGGAAAATATAATGTGGGTGTAAGAGTAACTGGAATGGGAGAACCAATGAACGCCTATTACACACATAAATTATTTAGCAAAAAAAAGAGGAGATAATAACATGAGTTGGGAAGATACAATTAGAAAAGAAGTTATGGGTGAAAGAAACCGTAGGACAAATAAAAGGCTATTTAGTGCTAACCAAATATTAATTGATGCTGTTGAAGATGACCTTAGAGGGCATAAAGGAACTAAGGAAGCACTCGGTAAATTGATTAGGTCAATGGAAAAGAAGCATCCTGTAAAAGTTACGAACACTAGATTTTTTAAAGGTCTTAGAGATAAAACCTTTATGGAGACTAAATTAAAAATAACTGGCAAACTCAGGAAATACGATGAAGATACAATAGTTGTTATAGCAACTAATTTTAAAGATGATGAGAAATTGTTTAGAATAGATTCAATTGAACTAGCACAAAGCAAGCGACTAGATTCAGAAGATTAAGGGGATAATAACATGACTTGGGAAGAAATAATAAAAGAAGAAGATGATAAAGAGTTTAGACTTTATATGGATAAAAATGCACAAGCGATGAGTGATTTTTTGAAAAAATTGAATAACTTTACGGAAGATGCTAATGATGATTATAAAGGTGCTTACGGTAATACTCCCTCAACTACGGTAATAAAACAATTAGAGAGTATGCTCGACGAAATGAGAAAATTACTGAAACAGAAGGGATAATAGAATGAATTGGGAAAACATCATTAAAGCAGACTTCTCGTTTAGAGATGTAATTAAAAACTCTAGAGGTATTTATGCTAAGGTTCTCGGAAAAATTCAACTTACCAGTCAATTGACTGAATTAGGTGGAAATCTTTTAGGTGATGCTCTTAAAGCACTTGAAAATGAAGAAGGTCTTACTGTTACTGATAAAAGAAAAATGGCAGAAGTTCTTCTATTAGAACCGATGCTTGTTGGATTAGATATGCTAAACGACCCAGAAATGGAAGAAAGGTTAGATATTATAGAAAGAGATACAGTATCAAACATAGAAGAAAAAAAGCCAAATGATGATGAAAAGCCAGATTCCGAGGAATTGATGCAATCACTACAAGAGGTAATTAACGATGTTTCGGAAAAGGTCATGGTTGAGTCTAGAAAAGAAATAACTAAAATTGTTGATAGAAAAATGTCGGATAGCCCTAGTATGAAAAGACATGAACTTACCCAAGCAATTATTCCAGTTATGAGAAGCGGTGCATTTGTTGATTATATTGCTATTTTAACAAGTGCGCTTGTTCGTAAAGTAGTAGATGACTCTAAAAAACTTTCACAGGAAACAGAACCAGATATTGACATTACTGGCGATAAGTTTTCAGAAACCTTTCAACAGGCAAATAAAATGGATTGGAAAGGTATTATTAAAGAGTGAGTTGATTATATGAGTTGGCAAAGTATTCTAAAGCGAAAGTGGGATAAAATAGAAGCCAAGAAAAGAAAGGTTACTGACGAAGGCCATGTTGAGGGATTCGTTGATAGAAAAGAAAAGTTCAGTAGTACACTACCTGCCGGACAATACTTGATTATGGATGGTAAATCCTTTGATGGTGAAAAATTCAATGGTAAACTGATAGACCGAAGAAAGTCTGTTAAATATACTGAAATGAAATATCCACCTAAGCGAGATGAAAGAGGTCGCTTGGTAGAAGAAAGAGTCAGCCGAAAGGAAGCAAAAGAAAGTAATAGAACAGGTCGCACTGGTCGTTCTAAGTTTGAAGGAATTGCTCAAACCGGACAAAAGAAGAAAGGTAAGTATGAATTGGATTTATCCAAACCCGAACCGAAACCAAGTGGCGAAGGTAAGTTTACAAGAAAGACAGGAAAGAAAACCACTCCTATTCGACTCAAGAAAATATCATTTAAGCGTTGTAGTTTTAAGAACGCTCTTTTTGCTTTTTATCGAAAGCAAGACCCTGCCGGTGTAATTAAACTGTGTAACTTTAGTAGAGCAGATTTTAAGAATGCTACTCTTGGAAATGTTACATTTGAAGATTGCGACTTAAGAGGCGTTGATTTTACTAAGTGTAATGTTAAAGGAGAAGTTATTCTTAGACGCTGTAATATGCGTGGTGCTTCTGTTCCTAAGTCAATTAAGATGATTGAACCCAAAAACAAAGATAAGATGTTTGAAGGCAAAAGGAAGTAATTATAATGTGGTGGAATATTTTGAAGAATGCCAAGTTGTCTGCAAAAGGCAAAGGTAAAACTTTAGATACTTCTAGATTAAAGGTTAATATTCAATACGATGAATGTAAAGAGAAACTTAGAAAACTAATAATGGAAAGTCGGCTGAGTTCTGTCACACACATCTATGAGAACTGGGAACAAATGCCTGAAGAGGTAGCATGTTTAATTATAAAAGACCTTCAAAATATAACACTTGATTCTGAAAATCGGAAAGTTGAAAATTATATGGGGTATGAAGTTAGTTATTGGAATAGATTGAATCATGTTATTAATGAAGAATTTGGCCTCACTGGTGGTTTATTGGTAAAATGTGTTGTTAATAAAAAGATAACCTTAGAGGACAAAATGGTTTTTGAATTATATGTGTTCTCTAAGGATTGGGAAGAATGGAGGAAACTTCTATGAGTTGGTTCGATATTCTAAAAAATCTCAAAGGCAAAGCCAAAGGTAAAGGTTCTACTCTCGATACTTCTAGATTAAAGGTTAATATCCAAGATGATAATTGTAATAAACAATTACAAGCGTGGGCAAGAAAATTAAAGAATTATAGTTTGCTTTTGAGAGAACGCTATAATGGTAATGAATTGCTAAAAAAGCACTTTGCAGTCTTCAAAGAAGAACAGAATGATAGGGCAAAAAATTTTACTATTCTTCAAAAACCAACTTCTAAAGACTTTGATTCGGGTAGTCATGCTTATTTATATGAAGAGACTTATTATAAATATGAACCTGTTCCCGAAAATGTAGCATGTAAAGCAATTGATATGCTTAAAAAATCTACAACTGGTGATTATGGTAGTGAAGACAAAGAAGAGATTGACGGATATAGTATAGTTATTGATAGTTTTTATGAATTTCAATCCAATACCACTTCATTGGTTATTTCAAAAGATAAAATGCAATTAGTTGTGATTGGTTGGTCTAATGGAGAAGATTTAAGCGCAGGAACTGATTCTTATTATGAGGATTTTGAGAGAGGAACGCCTAATAATGTTTATCAAGTTTCTGGATTTTATGACGCAAGAAAATTTGGTTATAGTTGGTGGGAATAATGTGGTGGGATATTCTTAAAAATGCCAAAATTAGAGGCAAGGGAAAAACTGGTGGTAAACTAGATACTTCTCGACTTAAAGTTAATGTTGAGGATAATTCTTGCGAAAGGGACTTCAATGCTTGGTATTCGGAACAAAAACATGAACATGAAACAAACCCAAAAGAATTTGATTTTCCATCTTTATTAATAAAGCACAAGTATAGCCTGAACGATAAGCGCAAGGCGACGGAAAAAGAATATTGTGAATTACTAGATTATTTGAAGGAAGGTTTTGCAGATGTTTTAGTTTCTGGTTTAGTTATGGCAATCGACCATGAATTGAAAGGTTATGGTGATAGTCATTACCAGTACACTCCTTTTGAAAGTTCAAAGGGTAATATTAAAATCGAACTTATTGCTAGTAAAGAGGAAGATGTAGATATTGTTTTACATTTGATATTTATGAATGATAACGGTAGTTCCCGCTCCCCAGTTAGAAGAATAGTTACGATTGAAAGAAAAGATTTCAGTAAAGACAAAATAGGTACGATTTTGAGGAAGTTGATGTTCAAATGGTAACTTGGTGGGATATAATCAAAGGCTCTTGTTGCGAATCCTGCGGCAACTTGAATAAGGAAGCCGGAGGTGTAGCGTTTGGGGGTCATGGTAGCGACCCTTCAAAGTTCAATATCAAATACGGAGGTGATGAAGATGACGAAGACGAAGAAATCAACAGTTGATATTAACGGTAATAAAATACAAGCCCCTTCTTATGATTTTAAGAAAAAGTTTTTGGATTGGAAAAAAATTTGTAATGGGCATAGTTCCGAAGATATAGCAAGTACAGGAAGTCCTTACGCCAAAGTTGGTAGACAAACTTACCCCAAAACATTGTACTTACAATTGCAACAACATGTAAGAAAGTACCTTAGAGATAATTCTAAGAATACTGGTAGCGATGGTATATTTGAAACCTTAGATGATATTTATGAATTAATAGCAAATAAAAGCGTATTTGATGTGGATGACTTAGAAGACTTTTTGGAATTGAAAGAAAAACTTGATGGTATTACCAAAAGCCCCACTCTTAATCCTAGAAATACTATTTTTACTAGACCGACAAGATGGAAAGTAGGTAAAGGGAAACCAAGAAAAGGTAGTCGTGCTAAAAATAAAATAGATATATTAGATGATAAAAAACAAACAATTTACGGTCATTATCGAGATAATTACTTTGAAGATAAATACGGTCTTGCTGAAAAGAAAGGTTGGTGGAGTAAGACTCCTAATACTGCTAATCCCCCATTAGCACAGGCTATTTATGGGAAGGGCGACTTGGTGAAAGTAGGCCTATATGATATAATATCAGAAGCGATACAAGAAATACGAAAAAAACCTATTCCTAATATCCAACTCAAGGTGCAAAGAAGTGCGGGTTCTTTGGCTCTTATACCTTCTGTAAGAAAACAAGTTTTTTCTTTGTTAAAGAGAAGTGATTTATTTTCTGGAGGTAAACCTAAATTGCAACAAATGGCTGCTATATTACAGGGTATGCAGTTTGCTGTCGGAACAAAGTCTTTTGGTTCTAGGTCTGCAAAACCACAGTTGATTGTTCAATATGTGGGTAAGTTGCCTAATTTGGCTAGTCCCATAGAAACATTTCAATTACAGCCATTTGGAAAGGCCGCTATGGTTTCCTTAATTATGAAGGTGATTGGTAAAGAAACTTATAAACTTAAGAATGGTAATTACTTAGATATCAGGGGTAAAACTAAAGTTCCCGAACCAGTAAAGAAATCTTGGATGGAACAACTTTGGAGGGATTGATGTTTGGTTCAGTATCTTAAAAAGAAAGAAATTTAATTTTCAATTAGTTAAAGAAACAATTAGAAGAATTGTAGAAGAATTAGACGGTAAAGGAATCAACACTAAAGATTTGGATGAAAAACTAATATCAACTTATACTGAAGTAGTTAATGAATTAGGAACTAGAGAAGAAAAAGCAGGGCTTAATAGACTAAAAGGTAAGCAAGAAAGTTTAAGAGCGTATTCTAAATTACTAAGAAACTACGGATATACTACAAAAGAACTAAGCGGAAACACTAGTGATTTAAAAACAACGATGTGGGTGAAAGAATGATAACAAGAAAGAGATGTGCCTTTTGTCAGCATGGTGATAGAGAAAGTATGGAAGCCGCAATTGAACAAGGTATGACAAGTTGCGATGATTTAGATTCAAGAAATGATTGGAGAAGTGGTACTGCGGCCCAACATCAAAGAAATCACATGGGTGAATATACAAACAGCAGTAACCCCAAATGCAAGTTATGTATTGACCCTATGCGGAAACACTACGAGGAAGCCCTTTCTAATGGTAATATAACAAGTGAGGGTATTTCTCAAGCCTTAGACATCACAAAAACACAGGTGCAACGACACATGAAGCACCACTTAGCACCTTTGGTGCAGCAATCCGCAGCCGCTATCATAGCGAAAAAGGAAGTTAATGAGATTGATTTGCTGAGTGCGAATGTTCAACGCTTAGATGATAAATTGAATGACTTGTTCCTTAATACAGATTTAGAACCAAGAGAGATTGATAGTCTTACTAAACTCGCAAAAGAAGTTCGAGAGTCATTAAAGTATCTACTTGAGTTCAAAGGCAAACTTGTTCACAAGAGACAAGATACAATTATTGTCGCACAAATGCAGGTTGTTCAAGAAGTGTTAGCACAGAACAATCCTGAGATTTGGCTTGATATTAAAAAGAAAATGCAGGAGAGATTACAATGAGTTGGAAAAGTATATTAAAAATATCAACAGAAGATGCTATTAGAGATACAATGAGATTTGCCCCTAAAGTGGTAGAAGAAGGAGAAAGACTTAACCAAGAGGAATTGGAAAGGGTTGAAACTCTTAGATGGGAAAAATTTAAACCCAATAGCCTAAAAATATTTAATATACTTGAAGAATGGTTAAATAATAATCCCGAAGATGCCGTTAAAGATAGAAGACCAGACATGCAAATTAGTAATGAAGATAAATGGAAAAAACAAAGAGAGAAAGTAGTTGATTTTGTAAAGGCAAAAAATCGGGTGATGGATATGGAAGATTTTGACTATTATTTTGCACCTGCTTGGAAAGTATTGTCAAATTTTTATTGGCCTTTCAAACATAACCTTAAATTACCTAATGACAAGATGCAAGAAATTAGAAACTATATTAAGGAAAGATTACAATGAGTTTTCCCCCGATTTCTGACTTGACTAAATTAGTTTTAGTTTCAGATGCTTCTACTGATGCTCAAATAGCATTAACTACTGGTAGAAAGGGCAGGAGTAAAAACATTGAACCAGTCATGGAATTGGTTCAAGAGTTTAGCGATATTAATTCCTATCAGTCATTAAAAAGAGCATTCAAAAAATCAAACAAATATAGGAAATTGTATGATGATTGGGTAACTCAACTCAAAAAAGATAGAGAAAATAATGAAGGTAAAGGTAGAGAAGAAATTAACAATACTATTTTTAATAACTTTGTTAAAATTAGGGAACATATATCTAAAATATATTCTTCTTCTGTTTCAACATTAGATTCTACTCTAAAAAATATTTTTTCTAATAAGGATGTTAAGTCCAACTTAGATAAATTATTTAAATACTTAACAAATAGGTTTAAAAACAACACATATATGTATAACCTTATTAGAGATATACCTAAAGAAAAAAGAAAACCGCTTTATAGGTTATATGTTAATAATATTCCAGAAGGAAATGCCCCTACTGTTGATGAGTTTTTAGATAATGCAAGACCAATTTATAATTTTGGCTTGGCGGAACTTTCTTTAGCAGAACCTTCCGGTAAAGAAATGATAGAAGGCTGGGAAAAAGGAGAAAAAAACATATCCGGCAGAAGTTTCGAGACTTGGAGAAAGGTTTTTCCTAGTAGTGATAGTGAAAAATATGCTCCAAGTGGCTCAAGCAAGACCGAAAGTAGCGAATTTATACAATTAGCAGAAAAAATAGGTAATATTTCTGATGATGAAACTATAAGTAGCCGTATTCCTCCATTTTTGCCAACATTATTACTTGGTAAAGAACCATTTACTGCTAGATTAAAATTAGATGAAATGGAAACTGCCTCTTCACAAAATGTTGATGTGATTGGGTCATTAACAGGTAAGCAAATCGAAGAATATTTTAATGTTTTAATGCTTGCAGGGAATGTAAATAACAAAGGTAGTAAAGATTTGTATATGAGAACCTTAAATAACCAAAGAATTTCAAGAGTCATACACTTTCCTGCGGGTGGAAAGAAAATCGCATCTATTAGATTCGTAAAAGGGATTCTAATTTCACCAAACAATGATTCTATTTTTAAGAATGCTACTGAAGGAGTCCAAGTAACACCTGCTATGGGTAAAAAACAATTTACGGTGGCGTATTCTCAAAGAAGGAAAGACTTTGATGTAGATAAAGAAGGGGCTAAAGAAGCATTGGATAGAGATTACGAAAGATATTTGAATAACAGGAGAATATCTGAAAAAATGATGGACATTTATCTCGACTACGAAGAAATTGCAGAATCAAAGGATTTAAAAGACCTTTCTAAAGTTGGAGATGCTTACCATGCCGTTGATGAAAAAGGAATAAATACAATTAGGCGCATAGAACGAAACTTTAAGCAGTTTATTAAAGAAAATCCAGAAGAATTACAACCAGAAGACTTAGGTTCGGCAGAAAAAGCAGAAATTAAACCAAATTCTATTAAATTTGCAATTGAAAGGGCAATATTGACAAAAAACTCCCTTTCTGATTTGGTTTTCGATTCCGGTAATCTAGATAGATATTACAGTAGACTCTCTAGACAATATGATATTATTGATTGTTTTATTATGGCTTATTATCTAGTAGTTAAAGTGGCCCAGTCTAATTTAGATAGTGAGGTTGAAAAAATTGACTCTATTTTAGAAGAGCAGGGAGAAGCCTTATCACTTACAGACCCAACCTTGGAACAGGCAGTAAGCGACTTGTCGAAAAAACTCTTAATAGGGCTTAAAAAGGTCAATACTCTATTTAAGAAAGAACTGAAACTACATTTAAACTACTTAATTAAAAATAAAGAATCTTATTCAGGCATTTTCTCAGGAGAAACTTTTAAATTATTAAAAGATGCTCGTATATTTAAGGAAAAAAAACAGGAAAGTGAATAGTTATGCAATATGAGTATTTGCCCAACTATATAGATAATTATGAATCTGTTCTAGATTATGATGAATATAGAGAATTAACTAAAGTTAAGGCTGGACTAATTAGAAGGTTAAGAAATAAATATGAGCCAATGTTCAACCAAAAATATATTGATTTAGATAGAGATGACAAAATTAAAGCAAGAAATAAAATTATAGCAGACATAAAAGATTACTTTAAAGCAAAGGGAGGCGTTGGTAGGGCTTCTACTCCTGCTACCCTTTATGAAAATCTACTTAATGGTTTAATTAGAAGCATACCTGCAATTAGGTATATGGGCAGAAAATTACAGGCTACTGATATGATACGGGATGACTTTGAGCCGGATGAGATAGAGTTAGTTAATGGTGGAATGAAGCGAGATAAGCGTAAAAAAGCCATAGATTTGGATGAAATTAAGCGAAAATGGCAGAATATTCTCAAAAAAAGCGAATTTGTTGCTGACACACAAGCAACAAATGTCATTAAACGGAACATGCGTAGTCTATTTGAGAGCATACAGGACTCTTATAGTAGGCGTAGAGAGTCTAAAGAAAGCCAACAAGTCAGTGCTAGAATGGTTGTTGGCTTCGATGTTAAGAGTGTTTTTAACGCAAAAAGCATGAAAAACTTCGAAAAAAGAGAAGATACCTATGAATATTGGAAGAATATAGGCATAGGTAAGGGAAATAATTCTTTTCAACAATTAGATGAAGAATTACTACAATTGTCTAAACTGTTGGATAAAATACCAGAAAAGGATAAGGAAATGCAAGCCCTATATAAGTTCATTTCACTTGAAGAAAATAGAAAGAAACTAAACTATATACATGAGTTTGATAGAACAGAAGTACCAGTGAAAGATATAGATATAGTTGCCTATGAAGCATTTGAAAGTTTCTTAAATTATATCGGAGGTATTATGGAAGTTCAAGATGTAGGGTTATATGAAAATATTGATTATAGTAAGTATTATAACCAAGAAGGACAAATGCAACAGTCGAGCGATATAGATGAAAAGATAGAAGAAGATTCTTTACCTGCTCAAATAGAAGGTTTTTCTGAAACTCTTGATGAAAAGCACCCATTAGACCCATTAGGTTTAATATACTTCAGGAATCAATTAAAAGAAATCGGAATGGTAAATACCAACTTACAAGAATTAAAAGAAGAGTTGAAAGAATATTTTGATGACCTTTCTGACAATAATGCAAATTACCCTACCCTGCAAGAAAAAGATGTTGATATAACATTTGAAAACTTTTTAGAAAGTTTAGAATCTGTGGAAGACATTGGAGATGAATTGTACTTGCCTATATTTATGGCTAATGATTCTGCTTTAGCAAATGAATATCGGGCTTTATCTGGAAAAGCGAGAAACACAGAAGATTCAATAAATGAATTCCTAAAGTTATTTAAAGAATTCATAGAAAAAGATAAAACTACTCTTTCTAGCCAAGTGAATGTAAATATGGCAGGTGCAGGAACAACACCAATATCAAAAGACCCCGAAGATAGAATGGTAAGTAGAGGTTCAGGTAAACCGTTCATATGGTTTAGTTATGGGCAATACGCAGCCGGTTCAAAAGGTTCTCAAAGATATGATAGTGATAAAACTGATATGAAAGAAGCAAAAGATTTAGATGAAGAAATAAGCATATCAATTAATCTCATTTCAAAAACTATGGCTAATTGTTTCTTAGCCCCTCAATTTTCTCCATACAGGGCAGGTATTCGTTTACCCTTCGAGGGAGATTTTACTATTAGGTTAATTTCAGCAACAAGGCCAATAGGTGAAAAGTACAAAGCGATTACTGCTATAAATAAAGTATTACTAGAAAGAGATACTGCATTCTTGCAAGAAGAAGACATTGAGGATATTATTAAATATTTGCAGACTTTAGCAGGTTCAAATAATATCACTAATTATTCTGACCTATATGAAGATTCTAGAACTTTATTATTTACCTTAAAGAATGTTTTTGATGATGATGAGGTTACTAAAAACTTAAGTAAGGACATCGGTTCAATATTGGGTTCTATTTACCGATTAATACCCAAAGATGGACAAAGGGAAATAGATAGTAAAAAAGAAAATAGATTCCCAAAAAATAAAGAATTGGTGAGTGATTTATACGATGATAGGAATGCTAATGACCCAACTGACATATATCCAATTCAAGCCCTAGTTGATGTTATTAAAACGAGAGGAACTAATTTACAAATTAGAACTGAAAAAGGAGATACAGAAACTTTTTCTAGTGATAAGGCTAAACAACTATTGGCGTTGTTGGATAAAGTTACTAAGAGCGTAGTACAACGAAAGTTACTTGAGGCACATGATACTTTACGAATATTAAAATCGAAACCCGTTATTCATTCAATGAAAAGTGAAAATAGTTATGATGATATGGAAAACATGATTACTAAGATGGAAACAGATTTCAACATTGATATGAGTGCCAGTGAGATTATCGGAGTAGTTAAAGCAGTAGATTCTTTTGAAGGTATTGCTAAGGAATACGGAATTGATGCAGAACATGTATATGTTTTGAAAGCGAACTTTAGGTGATGTTATGAAGAAGCGACAGACTACTCTTCCTGCCTATAATAAGAAGCAGATAAGAAGAAACCTTCGCAAGAAAAACAGTAATGTTTTTATTGCTGCTAAAGAAGCAAACAAACCGACTCCAAGTAAAGAATTATCCCGATTAAGTGATGCTCTCCTTAAAGATTTAAAGGAGTTAAATATACAGTTAAGAAAAAAGAAAAGGCCACAGTTTACCATTACAAGTGCTACCGGTAATGCTGAATGGGAATTAGAACCTTCTTTTATGCTTACTAATGTTCCCGAAGACTTAATGAAAAAAATTCATAAATTGTCTGCTAAATATAAACAACAATCCATAGCAGTTTCTAATAAAAATGAAACAGGTGCAAGTTTTGTTACGCCCGAAGGAAAAATAGAGGATAAATATAGAACAATGGTGTTTGATGCAAATGCTGAATATTCTACTGATTTCCCGACAGGACAAAGGCTTACTTTCAAGAAGCAAACCTATACTGAAAGTGATATTACTTTCAAGGAGATGTCCGAAGATGCCGCAGTTAAAGCATTTAATGATGATGGCTACTTTGATTATGTGAAAAGAAGTATGCGCTATGGCCCAAACCTTTCAAGGGATTCTATTTGGGCAAATGCACCGGCAACAATGTTTGTAGCATTTGATGGTGAAACTCCCGTAGCAGTTTGTGGAATAGCAAAGTATAAGAGTGTCTTACTTGGCGCAGGTATTCATACAAGAGAAGGCTACAAAGGAAAGGGCCTATTTGGTTTATGTGTTCAAAAGGTTCTATCTGAGAAAGGAAGGAAAACCTTGTATATCAATGTTGCTAATGAAGAATTAGCAGAACGGGGTTCATTTAGAAAAAGAGGATTTACGGATATGAAAGTTGAAGAACTTCCCGAAGAAATCCGAGAAGAACTAAAAGATACCAAATACGCAGACCAAGTACAAAAGTGGATTAAGTCTAATACAGGGAGTTGGTTTGATTTGGTTAAGGCCCGAAAAAATAAAATTAAAATGTCTAATAAAAAAATCACTAAAGGTATGTGGAAAGGTCTAATTAAAGTTATTCGAGATGACAAGTATTTAATGGGAAATAAACAAAAGTTTGTTAGGTATTCTAATTTAGGGAAGATTAATAAAAACATGGTGGATATGTATTTGAATATTGGTCTTAAGTTTCCAGAACGAAGATATAATTGTTTATTAGGTATTCAAGATGAAATGCTTCGCTCAAGCACTGAAAGGTATGATGTTGAAGACCAAAGCCGAGGTGAAAAGTAATGACTGAACTTTGGTTTGAAGTATTAAAGAAGAAAAAGGCAGGTAAGGCTACTGCTACTCACAACAGCAAGGGCGAGGAAAAAGATACTTGTGCTTTAAATGCTGATGAATCATATGGATTAAAAGGTTCAGCATATAAATCAGGATATATGACCCGTTGCCGTCAAGGAAAACTAAAGAAAGGCGGAGATAATTTCAAAAGAGAAAAAGAATCGGGATTACACGGTTGGTTCTCAAGAAGAGGCGGAGATGGTCAAAAAGGTTGGGTTTCTTGTCAATCATGTGAAGATGATAAAAAAGGAGAAAAACCTTGCGGAAGAACAGATGCTTCTAAGGGAACTAAAAGAAGATGTAGGCCAACTTGTGCCGCTTGTAAAACTTATCCAAAAAGGAAGGGAAAATCATGAATTGGCAAGATATATTAAAAATGGACATAGAAGCAAAGATTCTTGCTGAAATTAAAAAAGAAGGCGGTGCTTTAGGTATGAAGAATCTAAAACAGTTTGGAGAAGAATCTGAAATTAAAGCCGCACTATCTAATTTACAAAAGAAAAGAAAAATATTTATGCACCGAGATGGAGACATTTATACTCACAAACCTAAAAGAAGAGGGGCGTTTACAAGATGAGTTGGGAAATAATTATAAAAGAACTCTCTTGCCCTATGCCAACACAGAACTTAAAATTAAATACTAAAAATCGAGATAGGGCCGTTAAAGAAAAACATATTCAATATGGGCCTCTTAATCTAAATGATGAAAAGTATTGGGAAGAATACGCTAAAAGATGGAATACTACTGCCAAGGTTGCTAAGAAATCTAATTGTAGTAACTGCGTTGCATTTGACATATCTCCTAGAATGGATGAATGTATGCCACTATCTACTGATAAAGACGGTCGTTTAGGTTATTGTTGGATGCACGATTTTAAATGCCATTCGGCAAGGACTTGTTATACTTGGGCCAAAGGTGGCCCAATTGATGATGATGTAAAATCTAAAGAGAATCAAATGAGGCGAGAAAAATGAGTAAATGGAAAGAAGTTTTAAAAGCCCATTGTGGCACAGAAAAAATGGGTTGCGATTGTGCAACTTGTAGAGAGAAAACAAATAAGGCTTTAAGTCCTAAGCAAAAGAAACTTGATAAAAATAAGAACGGAAAGTTGGATGCCGAGGACTTTAAACTACTTAGAAAGAAACACCCTGCATTAAAGAGAGCAGGAGTTTCCGGTTTTAGTAAGCCAAAGAGAACACCAAAGCATCCTAAGAAATCTCATGTTGTTGTTGTTAAAGACGGCAAGAAAACAAAAACAATTCGATTTGGTGAACAAGGCGCAAGTGTAGCCGGAAAACCAAAGAAAGGTGAAAGCAAAAGAATGAAAGCAAAGCGCAAATCATTTAAGAGCCGACATCAAAAGAACATTAAGAGAGGCCCGACAAGTGCCGCTTATTGGGCAAACAAAGTAAAATGGTGATATTATGAGTTGGTGGCACATCATTAAGTTTCATCCCGACCTTAGAAGGTTGGCAGGGGATGAAAAAATCAAAGTTATTCAACTTGGTGATGAAGAGTCTATGAAAGAACTTTGGGATGCAAGCAATCCCGATATGCCACATACACTTCGTTCCGAGAATAAATGGAAATATCCTATTGATAATTGGTTTGGTATGATTGTTACAGAAGGTGGAAAAAATAGATTAGTTACAGTAGTTGGTAATGCAATTGAAACAGGAAAAGAAGGCCGCCCCTATGCTTATTTTGGTGGTGCTAAAACACACCCCGATTATCGAGGTAAAGGATTAATGAGAGAAGTAAGAGAAAAAGCATTAACTCCAATAAAAGGAATGCCAAGAATTGCAGGATTTACTGGAATGCGTAAAAAATTAGGACTTGACTTAAATAAACCTAAAACTCATAAAACTATTCCTGATGATGTATTAGCATACATGAATGAAAGAATAGAACACTTAGACAATGTGGATGACTGGGGAATTACAGAATAAGGTGATATTATGGAAATAGAAGCCTTTAACTTTGAACATCAAATGGATATGGAGTTATCCAAAAACTCCTTCCCCTATTTCTTTCAAAATGTTCTAGGTTTTATGTTTCCTAAATACCAACAAGAGTGGCTTGAATTAATGAATGATACACAAAGAACTGTTATTGTTTGTTCAAGAGACCACGGAAAATCAGTATTTATGCACAGTTGGGTTGTTTGGAATTTAATATTTCAAGAACCTCCATATCAAATGCTTTACATTTCATCGAACCAAAAACAGACAATGGTTCACATGAGAGACATTGATAAGATGTTTACTCACCCAATGCTTAAACAATTTAAACCTGCAAGGGGTTGGGCTATTGGTAATATTACATTAACAAACGGAAACCAAATCTTAGAGCGTTCCGTTGGTTCACAGATTCGTGGATTACACCCTCAAGAAATTATTATTGACGACCCTTTGAAAGAGTTTAGTATGACTGGTATTCAAAAGGTTACAGATTGGTTTTACGGAGACATGATACCAACACTTCACCACACCGCTTCATTGAGAGTTATTGGAACTCCTTTCAGTTATACAGATATTTACCAACAACTTGAGGAAAATCCTGCTTATACTGTCCGAACATATCCTTGTTTCAATGCTCTCAATGAACCACTATGGCCGGAGAGATGGGATTATGATGCACTAATGGCAAGAAAGGCTGAAGTTGGTTCTTTAATGTTCACAAGAGAATACTTGTGCGTTCCTATCTCTACTGGAACTTCTTTGTTTAATCCTGAGTATTTAGAAAAAGCAAAGAGTAAAGAACATATTCTTAAGCCACATCGTCGTGAAGGATTTAAGTATTATGTTGGAGTAGACCCTGCTATTTCTACTGATGGTGACTACAATGTTATTACTGTATTAGAAGTGGATGAACACGACAATAAAACAATTGTATTCATTGACCGTTCTAAGAATGTAGAGTTTAGAGAAAACATAGAAAAGGTTAGATTGATTGGAAAGATGTTTCATCCTGAAGTTGTTCTATTTGAAACAAATACTTTCGCTAAATCTTTTACTCAAGAATTAAGAAATGTGAGCGACTTGAATGTTCACGACTTCAATACTACTCGAAAGAAAAAGGAAGAGATTATTTTGAGCCTCCAAATGAATTTTGAAAATCAAAAGATTAACTTGCCTTATGGTAACGAAGAAAGTAGAAGAGTCTCAATGACTTTACTTGAAGAATTATCAATGTTTGCTATCACTGAAAAAGGTAAGTTTGAGGGCATTGGGGCGCATGACGATATGGTGATGAGCCTTGCCTTGGCGAATGCGGCAACACATACAATGAGTGAAACATTCATACTCCTTGACGACTTAGGCATATTTGAACCGCCCACTACCAACAAGTACAAGCGGCATAGTAATGGAGTCATAGGTGTGAACTTTTGAGGTGGTTATGATGGTTACAGAACAAGATTTAATTGAATCAAAAGATGAAATTGAAGAATTAGAAGAGTTACAGGAAGAAAAGAAACCTGTTGTTCAAGCCCTTAGCGATGTCGGCATTGAACTAAATAAAGGCATTACTGATTATGTTATGTCGGATTATGAAGCAGTTAATACTCTATCTAAAAATCTAAACATTAATGCTAGTGAAGCAAGAAAACAACTTTCTTCTTTTCCTAATGAGTATGTTGTTGATGGAGAAAATATTCCAGATTTAGTAAGAAAGATGCGTAAAGCAAGAAGAAAACTAAAAGGAGAAGATAGAGTAAGAATGGCTAAAGCAATTGATACTGTTATTGATGGCTACTCCGACCATATCTCAAAGTGTATTGATTCTATTTACTGGTTAAGTCCATATAAAGAACCATTACTCAAAATGAGATTTAACGAAAAGGATTTGATGAAACTAAATAAAATGGGAGATGTTAAATCAAGAAGAAAAGTAGTAGATGCTTTGTGTAAGTTTTGGGAACATGACTTAAAGAAAGCAGATATGGTTTATGGTAAAGATTACTCTTCTCTCGAAAAGACTTGCCGTTTAGCAAAGAAAGATTTTAGAGCAGAAATTAAAAACATTTCCGACCAGTCTCTTGTTAAATCAAAGAAAGAAAGAGTACTTTCTTTCATAGAGAGTGAAATAAGAAAACAGCCCGGAATTGGAGCAAAACAACTCCATGATAAAATGCCTTCTGTATTACATAAGAACACTACTTCTAATATGATTTCTAAAATGGTTAAAAAATTAGATGTCGCTGTTGTTAATGGTGGATATTATAAAATGCCAAATGAAATCAAAAAGAACATTTGGGCTTATACTGCTGCATTTATTGACTCCGATGGATATATTACAATGGATAGAAACCATAACCCAAGAGTCGGTTTAATTGCTACCGGAGATAGGGGTCGTGCATTTATGGAAGAAATGCACAAATCAATTGGGTTTGGTAAATTACATTTAAATCAAAAATCACCGCAAGATACACGGCCTGTTCAAAGACTTAATTTTTATTCGCAAGACCATGTTACAGATTTATTAACAAAATGTTTGCCTCATTTTAGATTAAAGAAAGGTAATGCAGAGTTACTCCTTGAGTTAATAAGAATGAAAAAATCATATAAGAAACAAGACTGGTATAAAGGCCGCTGTGATGAAATATTCAAACTTATGAAGTGGGAAAATCACAAAGACCATGTAGGTTTTGATTGGCTTAAAGAAGGGATATATTTAGATGATATTGCTAAACTTCAAGGCAATAGTAAAATGTCCTTGATGGATTCGATGGAACAGATTGGTGGAGTGGAATAGATGGCATTTACTTATTGTACTCGTTGTTACACTCAATCACATAGAAAAGTCATACCTTTTGGCTTTTGTAAGGATTGTTGGGAAAAACAAGGCAAACCTTCAATAGTGAAAGTCGAAGAGTATATAGAGGATGGGAAACCTGCAAACAAGTAGGGGTGTAAGGGATGGCTGAAGAAAGAAGAAGATTTTCCTTTACTAACTTGTTTAGGCGTTCTACTCCTAAACCTGCTGATAGACAGATATACAATATGGGTATTCAAGAAAGGCAAAACAATTACATGATGACCGCACCAATCATTTATTCTATGGTGCAACAGTCAGTAATTGTAAGAACTTGTATTACTCAATTAAAACAAGAAGTTTACCGTAGAGGCTATGTTTGGGAAAAAGCATTCGAGGCTATCTGTAACAATTGTGGAAAAAAACACAAAAGACCTGTTCAACAGTGTTCTCGTTGTGAATCTACTGATTTGAGAATACCTGATGTTAAACAGTTGGAATTTGCTGAAAAGTTTTTGGAAGGATATGTTAATCCTTCGGAACAATTATTCATTGATGTATTGAAAGAATTGGAAGATGATTTGAATACTATGGATGATGCTTATATTGTTTTAGTTAAGGAGTATTTCTTAGACGGTAATGGTAAAATTAGAATGCACCGCATTAAAGAGATTTATCGAGGCGACCCAGTAACTATGTTTATTTATGCAGATGAGAACGGAGTAAAAGGAACAAAAGGATTTACTTGTATTAACCATAGAAATATGCTATCTACTGAACCTTATGCTACCTGTGAAGCCTGTGGTTCTAATATGAAACCAGTTCACTTTGTTAATAGAGCAAATGGCGAAGACCAATACTTCTTAGAAGGAGAAGTATTACACTTTAGTAAATACAGCCCAAGTCGTCTTTATGGGTTCTCTCCTGTTATTACTCTATATAATCACATTATGACTCTTATTGCTATGGAAAATTATGTTAATTCAGCATATACTAAGAGTAGAATGCCAAGAGGTCTTTTGGCTGTTCAAACTCGAAACATGGATTCGATGAGAGCCTTTTGGAGAGGTGTAAAAGAAAAGATGGAAGCCGACCCTCACTTTATTCCTGTTATGGGAATTGAAGCCGAAGGCGGTAAAGGTGCAGTTGAGTGGATTAAGTTTATGGACTCTCTTAAAGAAATGGATTACATTTCAGTTAAAGACGACTTAAGAGATAGAATATCAGCATTCTATGGAGTAAGTAAAGTATTCATGGCTGACAATACTACCAGTGGTGGATTAAATAATGAAGGTATGCAAATACTTGTTACAAATCGTGCAGTTCAAATGGCACAAAATGTTTATAATAATTATGTTTTCCCTTACTTAACAAAGCAATTTGGTATTACAGATTGGGAATTAAAACTTCCTCCATCGGAAGAAGAAGATGAAATTGCGGGTCTTCGTAAAAGAGAGATAGAAGTTAATATTGCTGCTTCAATTAAAAATCTAGGATTTGAAGTTGATATGGATGAAGACGGACAATTTACTTTTAAGAAGCCCGAACCGGAACAACCGGAACAACCGGCTGAAGGTGAAGAATCACAACAAGACCCTTATGCCGGAACAAACATAGATGCTTCACAAATGGGACAAATGCAAGAACAACAGTTACAAGGCGGTAATTCTAAACCCCAAGAAAACCCACCTGCCACAAGGAATAAAGCGAGGAACGAAGTAGGGCCGGATAAGCGCATGACTGGATTACCTGCCGAAGCAGGAAATCAAAATGTTGATTCAAGAACAGAACGAAGAGTTGGTTAATATGACAGAAGATTTAAAGCAAAAAGAAATACGATTGAAGAAAGAATTGGCTAAGGTTAAGTCTCAAAACTCAGCCGATGGAAGAACACTTAGAAAGAACCGAGATTTTTCAGTTGGTGGATTACCTCCTGATACTTCACATAAAAGCATGAGAACCTCTAATGATGTTCCCGATGTTATTTTACCACCTTCAAAGCGTCGTGGAAAGAAAGAGAACATTCCTTTTTGAGTTGATTTAATATGGTCTTCCTCAAGGCGCAAATAGCAGGTCGTATGAACGACCCCGAATTTTTAATTAAGTGTCTTATTGAGTATATTGAAAGTGATATTAGAAAAGAATATGCAACATCTTCTAAAACAGACCAAGCCGAATTAGACAGGTATTTAAAGGAAGTTAAAAAGAACAAAAAAATTATAGCGCAAAGAAAGAAAAATAACAAACCTTATAAGAGTTTTGAACTTAAAGTAAGGGAATCTATGGCAAAAATCAAACAATATAAGAAGGAAGAAGAAACAAGACAGGATTCTAATTATAAGGAACAATTTCGTCAAAGTCGAAAAGAAATGGATTCTAGACTTAGTGATTTTAGCCGAGATAAAAATACTAAAAGTATTGATATTACCGGAGAAGAAGTCTTTCTTACCTTGAATAATAAAACTGCACTAAGAGAACTTAAAACTATTTTAAACAAACCTGAGACAAAAAAATACTTAAGTAGATTAAAACAAGTGGCTGTAAAGTTTCCTTATGATGGCTTACCAATAAAAGGTGGTAAGGTAGATAAAAATAGCACAGAATACAAAAAGAAATTAACAGATTTTTTGAAAACTTCTGGTAGAAATACTAGACAAAAGGGCGGTGCTGGTGCTAAGGGAATGGGCGCAACTAGAGAAGTTAATACTTATTTACTAGAGGCACTTAATAAATTAAAGGATGACAGCAAAGATGTTAAGGTTAAGAGAAATGCAACTAACATTATTAGATTAATTAATAATAGAAATGAAGAAATGATGGAACAAACTAAAGAAGCAGAAAGGGCAAGGAATAAATTATACGGCTCAACTGACGATAGTAGTAAAGTTAATAGAGTTACTAAGGCTTTCTGGTCTAAATTACAAAAAGAGTTTAAAGATAATGTTTCTCTTATAAGACTTCCATTAAAAGGAAATGAAGAACATAATGCAAAGGTTCTTAGTGGACTACTTTCATACGGTGGAGATTTCATTGTTGCCATTTTAAGTTTAGTAGGTGAAAAGAGAAAAGTTGGTGGAGTTACTCCAAAGACTTTAGGAATACCAGAAAGTATGGTTCTTATGGAGAAACCAACTAAAGAAAAACAACCGAGGGGAACAACTCCAACTAGAACAACTCCCGAATGGATGAGATTTAGAAATGAAAAAGATACTAAGGTTCAGGTATTAGACCGAGGCTCAACTCTCGACCCCAAATATGTAAAACCAAATTATGCTAGTATAAAAGACATAAAAGACAAAAAAAGGGAAGAAGAAGCAAGGGAAGAAGAAAAATCAGAACTTAAAAAAGCGAGTGAATACATTAGGACTCTTAGAATGATTGACATTTCAAAAGGTAAAGGAGATTATAAAATCATAATTAGAAATCAACCTTATAGTTCACAATCTGAAGGCTATTCCGAAATTCTTAGTAGTGCTAATTCTATATCTAGAACATTCAGATTGAAAAAATTCAAAGATGTTGATTTATTAGATGTTATTAAACAGTTTGCTGAAAGGGGAGATGGTATTACTCCAAGAGCAAAATTAAAATCAGATAAAAAAGAAATTCAAAGTTACATGGCTAATAGAAGAAAGGAAATTATGCAGGGTCTTAAACTTAAAAAGAGAGTTAAGAAGATTCCAAAGGTTTTACTTAAAGAGTATGATGAATTAATTGAAGAGATTGTGGAGGATTTAGAAAAGTATTATGCTTTCACTATGGACACTAAACCATCTAAAAGACTAAATCTAAATAACATGTTTCAAACAGTTATCGGCAAGAATGTGGATTTTACAGTGTTTGGTAAGTCTCATGGTAAATTGTTACAAGAAGCAATTGATTCTGCTTGGGCGGCAGATGAAAAAAGAATGATTGCTATTACAGAAGAAGAACTAAAGGAGTATTCTGAAAATAAAGAAATGCTATCTGAAACAAATAAGTTATTAGATAAAATAGTAGGTGGTTTCGGGAAAAATAAAGAATATGTTACTGAGTTTGAAAGAATCTCAGAATTTATTTATGAAATGAATATTATGAAGAAAAAATATCAATCTGCTAAACAAAAAATTAAACAAGTAATACCAGAAAGTTTTGAACCATACAAAGGGGATAAAACTGTTCCTATATCTCTTAGACCACCACAAAAAAGAAAAGACTTTATGGGGGGTAGAAAAACTGACCGTTCAGGTAGAGTGATTTCAAATGAACCTATACGGCCATATGGCGGTCTTATAAAAAGAGTCAAAAAGGCTTTACTTGCTAAACGAGATTTAGAAAATGCGGTAATAGAATTGTTACAGAAATTTAAAGAAGAAGAAATGTTAAGTAAATATAATATTAGAACGGAAAAAAATAAAGACTATAATGAGTTTATTAAAGAAATAGACTTAGATTTTGAATCGTTAGGAGAAGAATTTATTGGCAGAATGAGGGAATTTGAGTTTGATGTATTGTTTGACGCATTTGATGACAATAAAGTTATCGCTGTTGAGGATTTATATGCCGATATTAAAGCCCTTGAAACTAAAGGTAGAAGACTATATGCGAAGAGTAAACAAATAGAAGAATTCCTAAAAACTGCTACTCAAGAAAGAGAAGAAGTTTCTTTGCTACAACAATTCTTTGAGATTAAAAGAGCAAAAATGACAGGCGAAAAAATTAAAGAAAAGCCAAAGATGCTAGATGTTTTGACTCAAAGTTTTAGAGCCAATCCTATTTTTGATGATGAAGGGAAAAAAATATCTTCAATTGCTGATATTGCTAAGTATTTGGAAAAGAAATATGAAAAAGTAATAGACTTAGATGATGATGACTTAGAAGACTTTATTACTTCTTGGAAAGAGCATTCAAAAGAAGAAGGGAAGAGACTAAAAGATTTGAATGAAAAAATAAAGGGTTGAACACAATGACATGGGATTTTTACGAAGAAGGAAAAGAAATTATTCTCAAAGAGGATAAGAAAGACACGCCAAAAAAACTGCTTGACGGATTAGATGCTAAACAAAGAAAGCGTCTTAAAAAGGTTCTACAATCGGCACAACCGACAGAATTTTTCGGAAAGGACTTTACTCAAATGGGTGAGTTAATTGATGTTCTTAAGGACTTAGACCTAGTTAAGTCCGATAATAAACTCAAGAAAAAAATGAAGTCAATGGATGATAGGAACATTGACATAGTGGCTTCCGCTACTGAACTTCGTAAGGACTACGAGTTGCTGTATCGGCAATTAAGAGATTTAGTTTATCCAAAGAAAAAAGGTGATGAAAAATGACAGAACAAAATGAAGAGTTATTAGCCATTCTTAAGGCTTTAACAGAAAAGATTGAAAATCTAGAAAAAACAGTATATCATCAGGATAATCTATTGATGAAGTCCGGTTTAGTTGTTTCTCAAAGTCCAAGCCCAAACATGAATAATGGTAGCGGTATTTCTTCTCCTATGGGAGATGTTGGAAGTATGGACTGGTCTGACATTCATAAAATGGTCGAAAAGGTAGGTGGACAATAATGCCGGAAAAAGTAACAAGAGAAGAAAAAATAATCGAATTAGCAATTCTTAAAGCAAGAGAAACATTAGAAGCACTACGAGATGGTGAAGACACTAAGCCTATTATTGAAAAGGTTAAACGACCAAAGGCTAAAGCATCTAAGCATGGTATTAAGCAAGACAAGGTTCATGCTAATGCCGGTGGAGAAGAGTTTACAAGTGGTAAAATTAAGAAAGGAAAGACAGAATCGGTAAAATCTATTCGTATGGCAAGAGCATTCGTTCTTCAAAAAGATAGAGAAATTGAAAAACAACTCGCTAAGGGCGTTTTAAACGAAGAAGAAACAAAAGAACTAAAACAAACACAACTTCAAGTAAAGGTTGCTTATAGAGAATTAACCAAACAAATGAATATGCTTGCTAAAAGCAAAGGTGGATTTGGTGACTTTAAGAAAGATGATAGAGATGTCGAATTTACAGAAGAGCAGCAACAAATGGCAAATGAAACTTTTACTGCATTAGAAGCCGCTATGAAGAAAATTACTTCAGAGTATTTAACTTCTCCTTTGAGCAAACAAGGTAAAATGGAAAGCGATATGAAAGAAATAGTGGATGATTTAAAAGAATTAACCATGTATTTCGGTAGAAGTTCATAGGTGAAATAAATGGCTTATCTTCTTGAAAAGGATAAGTCCACATCGGATGAAATTGTTCGCTTATTTGAAAAAGTAAGAGTGGCTTATCTATCTGCTCGCACAGACCCTAAAGAATACGGGGCAAAGTGGCGTAGTGCAATAGATGGTATTACAGAAGCCTATGAAAACAATAATCAACTTTCAAATGAGTTAAAGAACTTTATTGAGATTTCTGATTTAGAAGCAGACGATGTTAAAGACCCACAATCACAAAATGCTGAAAAGGTATTTGAAGGAATAAAGAAACTTCGCTATTCTTCCGAATCCATAGATGACCCTTTCGCTAAAAGATTCAAAGGTGAAGTCTTAGAAGCATTGTTATCTTCAACGGGTAACATGGTTAAATTCGTTCACTATGCTATTAGAGAAGACAGTAAAGCACTATCTCCAGACATTTACGCTGTTAAAGACATCGAACCCGACGATATTACGGAGGGTCTTAAGGGTCTTGACCTAGAATCGGATGACATAGACCTGTATATTATAGAACATTATGGGGATGGAAAAGACTCAAACAAAGTCAAATCTAAAGTGAAGGCAGCGATGAATCTATTAGAGTTAATATTCTTATCTAAGAATGATAAGGGTGAATGGAGTGAATTAGAAGAAATTGAGGGCTTGCCTGTTAAGAAAGCCGAAGAAAAGAAATCTAGTGAAGAGAAATCTCAGTCTGATTTTATCGTTCCTAATAAACCAATGTATCGTATTTTTGAAATAGATGATATTAAAGAACTTAAAGGTTTTAGTGGCGAATATTATGTTCAAGAAAAATATGACGGGCTTCGTATTCAAATGCAAAAAATAGATAAGAAGGTTAAAGTGTTCTCTTTTGATGGTAAAGACATTACTTCTAAGTGTAAAAAACAAGTAGAAGAATTAGAAAAGAAACACTTCGGTGATTGTATTTTAGATGGTTCTTTGTTATTGTTTAAGGGGGATGAAGCACTTGATAGAGCAGAAACTATTTCTCATGTTTTTAATGATAAAAATCCAGACGGTAGATTGAGAATGCACATGTTTGATTTACTAAGACATAATGAAAAATCGCTACTAGAAGATACTTTAACTCAGCGAATGCAATTAATGTTTAATAATTACTCTATTCATTCAAGTGAAGATTTAACTTTCCCTTCTAAGAAAGATACTCGTTTAGCAGATTCTATTAAAGATATTGAAGAATACTCTAGGGCAATAATGGAAATGCCGACAGCAGAGGGAGTGGTCATTAAAGACTCTACATCTACTTACTATGTTGGGACTAAGAAAAACCCTAAATGGATTAAATGGAAGAGTTTTGTTGATTTAGATTTGATTGTTCTTGATAAGAAATCATCTGGTGGTAATTACGCTTATTCTTTGGGTGCAGGGCCAACAGAAGGAGAAGGAAAACACTATCAAGAAATAGAAGGTAAAACCTATATGCTTGTTGGTAAGGCTCTTAACACTAAAATCAGTGCTGACTTAGGAAGCATAGTGAGAGTAAAAATAGACCATGTTAAGAAGAAGGGCGACATATACAGCGTTCACTCCGCTAAGGTTATAGAATTACCCGAAGCAAGACACCCCGACAAATTGATTACTCTTGAGATGCTATCCAATGACGGAGAAAAATCATTAAATTATAATGTTGAAGCCCTTAAAAAAGGGATTACAATAACCGACCATATTCACGGAGAAGCCTCTATTCTAATTAAAGGAGACATGGATGGGTTTACTATCTATGGTTTCGAGGAAGACAATTTGATGGCTAAAAACGCTTTAGTAGATTTGGATTTATGGAAACACCAAGCGGAAGAAATTATGAAAACCAAGCAATCTCGTTTAACAGTGGCAGGTTTTCAGTTTATGAAAACGAAAGGCCCACAAACTATCAAAGCACTACATAACTTCTTAGTTAAGAACCACAAGGATTTATACGAAGATATTCTAGAAAGTAAATTAGATAAACTTAAAGACTGGATGAAGCAAAGAGATGGCATTTCATATGATGAAAAGACCAATAAACTTTATTCGGAAGATGATAAAATACTACAAGAAGAAAATATTCTTAAGGAATATAAAACCCCAAAGGAATACAGAGATGGTAAGTTTAAGTTATATCTTAGAGATGATGATAATTTAAACTTAGTTATTAAACTTAAAGACGAAACATTGAATTGGCTTATTGATTTAGAAGATGATGGCGATATATTTGAGTTGTTTGGTAAAGCCGGAAAATTCCCTGCTATGATTGCTAATAACATTTCTAAGAGAAAACTTCTAGATGAAGGTAGCATAAGATTAGGAATACAAAAGCATGGTTATCACGAATATTTCTTAGAAGGGAATAAGTTTGAAACTAAGTTTAATATTAGAAGGCTTAAAGTAGATAACAAGGAAATGTGGCTAGCATGGTCGGGATATAAACAAACTCCTGCTGATGATGAATCGGATGGGGGAGTGTGGAATATCTATGAGGATAGGTATAAAGAATTGACCCTCCCTACTAAATAGAGCCGTGTCTATTATATACTCAAAGACAATAGGAAGGTTTGAGCAACATGAGTATAAGCGTCATGGCTACAAGGAATGATGAGTTCAACATTCTCAAAAGCAACGACGATTTAATGATTGGTGGATATGCGAGCATTGAAATTGTAGATAAACAAAACGATTTGATTACATTAAAAGCATTACAAGAATCAGTTAAAAAATTCATGGGAGATTCAAAGTTTAGAAATGTAATGACTAATCATTCAAATGTTCAAGTTGGAGAAGTCGTAGATTCATATAGAGATAAAACTGGAAAATTATGGAAATCCGAAGTAGATGATGTGGGATTCTTTGTAGTGATTAAACTAAGAGATGACATTGAAAAAGCAAAGGAAGTAGGAAGAAACATTCGCAAAGGGTCATTAAGGTCATTTAGTATTGGTGGACAAGCATTACAAAAAGTAAAGAAAAGCCACAATGAATTAGGGGAATATAACGAAATAAGTAAGTTAGAACTCCATGAAGTAACAATATGTGAAAAAGGCATAAATCCCGAAGCGAAATTCGATATTTTAAAACAAGATATAGGAAGTGAAAAAATGAGTGAAAAACTAGAAAAGGCACTGAGCGAATTGGACACCCTTTTGGAAGAAGTTAATATGCTTCGCAAAGAGGAAGAAGAGGATGAAAACATGATGGAAAGGGCTTCTATGTCAGAAACCGCAGAAATGGCTGATGAAGAAGACATGGATATGGATGATGAAAAGATGGAAGAACAAGAAGAAAATGCAGAATACTCTTCTTATGAAGAAGCAGACAAAGCATACCTTCGTACTCTTGATGGCGCAGGAAACCAAATTGGTGAACCTGCTGACCGAATCGTAATTAACAATGGTAAGCCGACTTCTTCGGATATGCCTGTTGTTAAAGCATTCAGTAACAATGAATTTGATTCTCTTGATTTGAGTAATTCAAACATTGAAAAGGCTTACGCCGCTTTCCGTGAAGAACAACTCGAAGCACTTGCTTACGACAATCTACGAAAGTCTTTTGAAACACGATTTAACTCCGAAAGAGCAAACCGTGAAAACATTCTCGCAAAGTCTCAATATGACGCTGCAAGTGAAATTTCTTCTCTAAAGGAAGAATTTACGCAATTGCGAAAGTCTTTGACCGCTGAGAAGGATTCAATCATTAAGGCTCAAAAAGAAGCAACAGTTACACTCCCATCATTAGAAGACATTTCAGAAATGGAGTGGTCGGATATTCATAAGATGGTGAACAACATTTGAAGGTGATTTAAAATGACAGGATATATTAACACAATTAGAGACTTAGAAGCGCAAACATACGGAATTAACAATCTACCTGCCGGTAATGCTTTATTGAAGCAAGCCGGTATGGTTGGTGGTATTCACACAGGACACGATGGTTCTCCATCATTGTCCGGTAGTGGAGTTTCCGATGTTTCAGCATTATACAACATCGTTTACGGACAAAAGGTTTGGTCTATGCTAAACCGAGAAGTCAATGCACTTTCAATGATTGCAAAGCGACCTTATTCTTCAAGTGGTTGGAGAGTATTAAAGAGCCGACCTGCGGGTGGAAGTGGAAATCTATTTACCGTTGATGCAAGCGGAACAGAGAACCTTGCTGAATTAGGTTCGGATTCACCAAGAGCAGATATGATTGGTGGTGTTCCTGAAAATGCCGGTCTTTCAACTGCCGCAGATGGATTAGGCCCAATTGCTCCAACTTATGCTCAATTAAACATGAGTCCAAAAGTTGTTGCACATCAATTCGATTTCAGTGAATTGGCTATGGAAATGGCTCAAATTGACGATGGAATCGGAGATATTCGAGCGCAAATGCGTGAAGACATGGGTAAGCACCACGCTGAAGTCCAAAACAAGATGCTAGTTATGCCATTAGAACATTACGGTGAATCTTCCGCTATGCCTAACATTGGTAACAACTATTCATCATTGTTGAAGGTTATTACATCAAGAGCAGAATTACTCTTAATTGATGGTGGGGTTCTTGCTACTGATACTACTACTGCTTCAAACGCATTAGGAAAAATTTACGGTAGTGAGCGATTTACTGCCGCTTCTTTCCTTGATGCAGAGGTTGATTTCGGAACAGACTATACCGCAGGTAATGTTCGTTCTTTGACTTTAACTCTTCTAAACAACATGATTCGCAACTTGCGACTTGCAGGTGGCTCTCCAAAGGTTATTCTTACTGGATATGACACTATTCAAGCCCTTGCTGACCTATTACAAAGCCAAGAACGCTTTATGGATAGAAAAGAGATTGTTCCTACCGTTAATGGTGTAAGAGGAACAAAGGGTCAAGAAGTTGGATTTAGAGTAGCAACATACTACGATATTCCTTTGATTCCTGTTAAGGATATGACCGCTACTGGTGCGGCTTCATCCAAACTAAGTGATATGCTTTTCCTTGATACAGACCACCTTTGGTTGTCCGTTATGAAACCAACTCAATACTTTGAGGATGGTATCGCAAACGGAAATCCATTTGGTGTAGGGACATTGGGCAATCGTGCGCTTTACCGAACAATTGGTGAAGTTGGTTGTTCATTCTTCAAAGGACAAGGAAAAATAACAAACATACAGTGAAGGTGATTAAGAATGGCATGGACAACAACAACATTATTTGAAATGGCGATTGAAGGAAACCGTAAAATGGTTTTTGGAAAGACAACGACAGACTCGGCAGATGACGACATAGTAACCGGACTTTCTTCGGTTGATGCTATGTTATTGACTCATTCGGGTAGTGCAGTAGAAGCGGCAGCAGCGGTAATTAAAAGCACATTACCATTAAGCGCAAGTGGTTCTGTAAATGTAATCCCGACATCGGGCGATGTATTATATTGGCTCGCAATTGGGCAGTAAGGTGATTTAATTGGCACATACATTGACATTATTAGGCGACCATAAAGGAATTGCTAGACCAAAGGTAGTTGGCGATGAATATGTCGTTGATGCTTCTATTATCGTAACTGCTTATACAGCCGGTGGAGAAGTAATTTCAGCAAGTTCTTTAGGGTTATCTAGCATTACTTCTGTATCTGTTACGGGTAATTCTTTACCTGCAACTTTTTCAGCAGTAGCCGAATGCACAGCGGCAGGGGCTTATGAAGGTGGATTTCACTTATTCATGGTTGCTATGGATGGCACTAATGCACAGGCTTCGGGAGATATTACCGATACTACAATTAGAATCCGAGCATACGGAAACCTTTGAGGTGAATTGAATGGTAACAGTTCGATTGAGTGATAATTCATCAATTCGTCGGCTTTACATCAACCCAAAACAAGAAATTACGAGGGAAGAAGGGGTAGCCGTTCCGGTAAAATGGGCGGCTATCCGTCTTTCTGACCCAAATTATTTCTTTGTTTTTGGTGAAGAAGATAAAGACGAATTGTTAGAATTAAACGAAAGGTTTTTACAGGTATTTTCTACGGAAATGGGTAAAGAAATTTCATCAAGTAAGCAATTGCTTGAAGAATTACTTCCTGCTCCTAAGAGAACAATTCTACCAAAGACTTCTCTTAAGAAAACAAAGGCTGAAACCAAGCCTAAGTCTTCTTCAAAGAAGTGAATAGACCGACACATTAAATAGGAGGGGGCGACTTCCTCCAATTAGCGAAGTGGTATTATGGCGGCAGGTTGTAGAAGTAGCGGTGTTTTAACAGAAAATAAATTGGTTGTAACAGGCCAAGTTAAACTAATTAGCATTCATGCAACAGAAGTCGGTGGTTCAGCGGCAGTAATTAAAGTATATGACAATACAGCCGCTAGTGGTAAAGAAATCGCAAGAATGACTTTATCTGCTAATCAAACGGTTGAATTTGACATGCATGGTGTATTATGCACTAATGGCTTATACTTTGAAGAAGTCAGTGGTGCAGTAGCCGTGTCTATTGAGTTTGCTTGAGGTGATTTAATGGCGGCATTAAATAACGATACTCGATTAGTTATGACAATTTTATTTGTCGGAACAGTCAGTGGGGCAAATGTTTATTTCTATTCAGCATATGGTCTTAATTTTCCTTATGGCCCATTAGCACACTCGGTCTTATTTGGGCTGATTACAGTTGGTGGCATTATGGTTATGAAAGCACTATTCGACTTATCTCTTAACGATAGAATTGAAATTAAATTACTAGATAGGCAAATTGAAGCACATTTTCAAAGGGTTGCTAGAGAACAACAAATTAAACAAAAACTTCGTGAAAGCATGAAACAATACGGAGTAAATAAGCGGGATTCATGGAACAATGTTTATCCCGAAAATTCAACCGCTTCATTTGAAGAGAGTCAAATACCAAACGAGTTTTTGGCTACTATTCAACAATGAGGTGATTTAATTGGTTCTTGGAGACATAATGGGATTCTCCGACTCGGATTACGCATACAATCAATCAAGGGCGCATTCTGCTGATATTTTTTTTATGAGAATGAGAGCATGGTTTTGGGGCAGTTGTGCCACATTATCAGCATTACTTATAGGAAACATAATGGGTGTCTTCGATGTCAATATTATGGGTTCTTTGATTTCCTTTTTTAAGTCTATATTTGGAGGTCATTAAATGTCAGTAATGGCAGGATTTGCCATCTTGATTACAGAAGCAGTAGTAGCCTTTTATAAAAGAGTACATGCTATTAATTTTGGAGTTTATGGGGCTACTATGGTTGGTAAAACAACATTAAGTTACCAATTAAGAACAAGAGGAGAAGTCCAACAAATTAATAAAAGAACAGTTGGTTTGGAAAGAGCGAGTAGAAAAGTAGTTAAGTTTGATGGAGATTCTCACACATTAAAAAGTGCAGACATTGGCGGAGAAGCGATGTATTGGAAAGAATGGGTTAAAGATATGAGAACTCGTAAAGTAAAATATGTTATTTTTATGATAGACCACAGGCATTTAGACTCACCATCCAACTTAGACCACCAATTAGCATGGAAATTTTTAGTAGATACAATTACATCTAATGTTTGGCCTAATGGTAAAAGAAAAAAAGAAGTAGATTATCCTATGGCAGTAAGTATTTGGGCAAATAAATATGATATATGGGGAGAAAAATACCCACTAAGAGAAGGACAATCAATTGATAAGCATGATATTTACGAACCATTTAAGTATGGAATGAGACAATTAAATGATAAAGGAATACCCACATTCAAATATATTGTTTCGGCAAAGTCAGACCCCGAAATGGTTTACAAAGGAATTACAACTCTAATAAAAGATTACTGAGGAATAACTATGTATCAACAACCGAATTTAATAAATAGCCCACAAGCAAAGAATATATTTTTACCTAAACTACAACAGTTTAGGGCCGCAGGTTCTATCGCAGAATACTCTTTTACTGCATTAAAACCTAAGAAGCAATTAAAAGAGATTAAAAAAGTATTACTACCTGAGAAGAAAAAATTTATTGTAAAGTATGGATATAAGTTTAACCTAAAGGATAGATGCGTCGTTTGTGGAATGCACCATATTTGGGAAGCAGGAGACTATTTGCGCCCACCTATTCCATTAGATAATGTTACTAAAGGAAGACCGATGAGAGGAACTTATTGTCCTAAACATGCTAGTCTTCATAAACAAATGGAGATGTTACAACAACAGATATTAGCAGACGAACATGGATTAGATTTCAAAGCATTCATTCCTAGACCTAAAGTGCCACAAATGCTAAAGAGTGGCCCATTACAAACATTATCGAGAGAAGATGTTTTGTCGCTGACATCAACCGGATGGATTATAACGCCCCCCGTTGTCAAGGATAATGAGAGCGAGATGGCGGAAGTAATTCGCCTAATAGCCGAGATAGAGACTAATACCAAGAGACTACAATCAATGGTAACTAATAGTAAAGGAGAGGAATAATCATGGTATTTGGAACAAGCAATAAAGCAGTTATGGGTGCAGTACAGGCACAAAACGACCAACAGTTTAAAAATGTGAATAACTTATTATCTTTACAGGATAATCATGTTGAAGAATTTTTTCAATATCACGGCGAGCAATTTTTAACTACATTTGAGAAATTAATGGAAGATGTAGTAGAGAGAGTAGTTAGCCAAATGCTAGCAAAATTATCTTTTAGCACTACTGGTTCAAAAATAACCATTGATGCAGATGCTATGAGGGAGTACGAAAGAATCACTCAAGAGAACATTGATTTAGATATTCAAAGGATTCTTCAATCAGCCATTAACTCAGAAGTAGTAAATCAACGCAAACTTGCGAAGCAACAATATCTCGAATCTCAAGGATTTGGCGGAGGTGGAAACATGGGAGGAATGAACCCCGCAGGGCCAACAGCAGGTATGGCTATGGCCGGATTAACCGGACAAACACAACAATACCAACAAATGCAAGGGGCTGTAAATAATGGTTCGGGTTATCCTATTCCCCCATCGGGAACAGACGGATATGGAAGGCCATATTGGATTGATGCTCAAAATCAAATGAGTTATGAGCCACCTTCAAGCGGATTACATTTAGGTTCAGCCATTCAAAAAGGTGCGGCTTGGGCTAAATGGTTAATGTGAGTTGATTAGCCTTGCAAATCAAATACTCAAGAACGGGCCAAGAAATTTCTTTAGATAAAAATACTATTGAAAAAGAAATGGTTCTGTTTTTACTTCGTGGGTATTTAGTAAATAAAGATAAATCACATAGGAAGATAGCACAATTGTTATCTTTAGATGAAATGGAACAAGTTAATATATTAAATTGGGAAGGTAAAAACAAAAACCAATACATTAAAATATATAATTCAGCAATAACTTCAATAGAAACCACTCCCCTTGAAGAAATAATTGCTACCCATAATATAGAATTGAGTAGTTCTGGGAAAAAAGCATTAGAGCGACTAAAAAACACTAAGGGTAACTTCACTGTTAAAGATTTAAATAGTAATCTTTCTCTTACCTTAAACAATCCTGATACTTCTAAAGAAGCAAAAGATGAAAAAAGAAAAGGGATGCCCGATAAAAAATTCCAAGAATACAGTAAATATATCGGTAAAAAAAAGGGTAGTAGTACCGAAGTAAATGTTTTAGGCCCAGACAAAATACAAGGGAAAAAAGGAAAAGTAACTATTGTTGAGTTACGCTCTATACGATTTAAAGAACTAGATTTTAATAATCCTGAAAACCCTATGCCTAATAGCAAGATTGCTTACCTTAAAGAATTAGGATATGCCCCTATTTCTTTGATGGAATCTCGTTCTGTCAAAAGAAAAGGAAGAGGTGGAATTGAAACTACTTCTATCAAAGACAAAAAACAAGATAGTTATAGAGGGCAGGAAATATCGGGGGGTTCTTTAACTGCTGAAAATTATAATTCTGGAAATCAAACCTCCAATATATTTGAAACTCAATTTTTAAACAAAACCCCAAATAAAGAAGTATTAAGTGCTAAGTTTAGTGGTGGATTATCTCTAGATGCTACAAAAATGACAGGATTAACCAATTCCAAATTAAATGATACAATATCTTCATATATTATGCTGTATTCTAATAAACTAAAAGTGATAGATGCCGAATTAACGGTTGGAAAAATACAAACAGCAGATAAATTTGAAACTCAATACAATAAAGAAGAACAAAAAATAATAAATCAATTTTTCTCTCCATTCGGAAAACCTCAAAATCCAAAATGGAGAGAAAATAAAGTTACTTATAAAACTAAAACTGGTGAAAAAAAGACAATTGAAAAACCAAAAGGCACAAGAAAAAAAATAGTCTCTAGGGGAGAATACATTCTTCCTAACTTTAATCGTATTAATGATTTAGGGATAGTAGATGGAAAAAAAGTAACTCTTCTTAATATGGTTGCTAATACCGAAATGTTAAAAGTAGTAAAAAGAATTAAAGCGTTAAGCGATTCTAGGAAAGAAGGTAAAGCCTTTTATAAAACATATATTGGTGAGGTAAAAAATCTCAAATCATGGATGAAGTCAGAAATAGAAAAACTTAAACAATGGCGAAAAGAAAGTGTTACTGACCCAATGGATGAATATGTACAATCAAAACTAGAAGATTTAAAAGAAAAAACTAATGTTACTGTTACTTCGACTGCTTTTAGCAATAAAGATGCAAAAGAAGCATTTAAAAGGAAGTTGAAACCGTATATAAAATCTACTTTTTCAGAAGCCCTTAGAGACTATGGGGCTTTATACGAAATAGAAATAAAAATAGAGAAAATTATAACTAAATATGTGGAATATAAAACTGGAAAGAAAGACAAAAAGGGAAACGAAATAATGGATAAGCAGAAAAAAAAGGCGACCACTACTTACACTTTTCAATCTCCTTCCTTAGTCAATGCTACTCATAGAATAGAAACAAAAGCCGCAAATATTGGGCTTGACACTAAAGATAAACAAAGGTCTGTTTATGGGCAAAAATACAATAGCGGGGATATTAAATCCGTAAAATCATTTATAGACTCAACTAAAAGAGCATTTAAGACTTTAGAGAACTCATTAGCATAAGGTGATTAAAAATGGCAATTGCATCCTCCCCAAGCGACTATACAGCAATCAATGTTGATTATTCAACAGGTAGTGGATATTATACTGATAAAGATGCAGTTTCAAACATGTTACAAATACCTGCATTTTCAACTTCTACTTATCCAACTCAAGCGCAAATTGGCGCAATCATAAAGAACATTGAAGGTATTATTGATGACAAGGTAAAGCGTTCTTATCGGCCAATTATTTACAGAAATGAATTTCATAACTTTGAATTTATTAGACACCCTATGCAATCATACTATGGTGGATATGTAGGTTTTGTTCAATTAGATACTTTAAAATTAAAGAAGGTAATTTCATTACAAGTTTGGCAAGGAAATAGTTATCAAGAACTTGCTTCTGCTCAAGCCAGTTTAACTTTAGATACAACAGGATATAAAGACTTAAGAAGTATTACATTACAATTACCTAATAGTGGAGATTCTTGGGTATTGTATCACCATGCTGAAGGTTCATTATCAGCACACAATACTTTCCATAATGGGTTTGGTTCTAAAACAACGGCTCAAGAAATATGTCATTTAATCAATGAAGAATACCCATCAAAGACCGCACAGTTTACAGGTGCAACAAGGGACAAAGTATTGACTTCTTCACCTAATGGGTTAAACATAAGTGATTTCTTTTATGCTAGCACAGACCCCGATAATGGCAACAAAGTGAACATTTCTAGCCTTTTAGCGGGCGAGGATGGCTCATATTGTACTATCACACTTGCTGATAAGGCGGGTGAAACCTCAAGCACCCAGTCGGTTGCGTTCACAGATATGCAGGATATGAAGAGACTTGGTTCTTTTTGGGCAATAGGGGATGAAGGGCGTATTTTCTTTTTAAGAGACTATCCTTACCATACACAAAATTCAATCATTTGTACTTATATTGCAGGTAGTAATCGTGTTCCGTCTGCAATACACAAAGCCGCAACAATGTTAGTAGCGGCAGAATTGCTTAGACATGACGACCAAACAATTCTAATCGCTGAAACGGGTAGTAATATTTCAACGAAGGAAAAGTATGATATACTCAAGAAGGAAGCAGATGATATACTCAAGGGCAAGGCCGACTTGGTTTTCTTAATTGATTGAAGGTGAATGAAATGGATTGGTTTGATTTAATAAAACAAACAAGAGTAAAAAACATGGAAGGTTTGATTAGGGAACTTTACAAAGTAACTGCTGACCCAAATGCACACATGAAGATAACAGGACAATTAACTGAAGATAAATTAAATGCTGCTATTGCTGCTGCCAAACAAAAACCAAATCAAGTACCACTACCAGAACAATCACCACCACCACCGCCACCACCTAAAAAGAAATTACCTTCTCAACAGCCTCCAAAATTACCAGCAGGTGTAAATAATGTTGCTACTACTCAATCAACTCCATTACCTGCTAATATTCAACAACAACAACAAACACCACCACCACCACAACGACGAACACTACAAGGTTACAAAAAACCACAACAACCGGCAAATGCCCAACAAAAGAAAAAACTTAGTGATAGAGTTAAGGCTACACTTCAAAGAAGAAAAGAAGCAAAAAACATTAAACGACAGGGCAAAAATCAAGCAATAGTTGATAGAACAAGACAAGAAATGATGAGAATGATGACACCGGAACAAAAAAGAGAATATCAATTAGAGGAAGCCCGAAAAAATCCAAATAAACCAGTTACTCAAGGATGATAATATGGACAATACCTTAGCCTTACTTCAAATAAGCGAGTTTAAAAAGTATTTAAAAATCCAACAAGAAAGACAAAAAGCAACTCAAGAACTATCTGAAATTTTAGGCATTGATATATCTTTAAGTGATGAAGAAGTAATGCAATATGCAGAAGAAAATTTCATTAAAGCATATAATAAAACACTTAAAAACGAGGTGGATGAATGGATGAAGTCAGCCTTCTTATAGATTTAGTAAGTAGTAATTGGGCTTCTTCCGCTACTACTTTACAGCAAGCAGGAACGATTACAGCCGACCATGTGGCTATTCCTAACTTTGTTGATGTAAGAACCTTACAAAAGAATAAAGGTGTTCGTTACGATTTAACTGCAAAAGATGTCATTATCTTTTTTGAAGACTCTCAAAACCTTGAATATCCTACTATTAATTTTGATGTTAGAAATGAAACATACTCATTTACTATGCACATACGGACAATTCACGATGAAAGAGCAGGAACAGATGCCAATTTCGGGAGAGATAGGCTAAGGGCTTTATACTTGGTCGCCCGTCATGCACTTGAGCGTAGCCGAACCGGATATACAGCGAGTGATGGGTCAAAGTTTAACCAATTATTCGTAGGTTCAAGAAGTGAAAGTAATGACCGTAGTAAGCGTTTATTCGGCTATAAATTAACAATAGAAGCAAAAAGATTCGCATTAACACTCCCTTAGTAAGTTTGTAAAGGAAAGGAGAGGATAACATGGTAGATAACAGTATATTTTTAGGAAGCGGCGCATCAATGACTTTAGTTCCAGAAGTGGACTTTTATTTTCAACCCGCCACTACAAGCACGACAGCAATTCAATTTTTACAATCAACATTAGCACAATTTCAATTAGTGCCTGATATGTATGTTGGTTGTTCTTTAGATTGGTATGATAACGGAGTATATACTTCTTCTCACATTATTACTACAAACGACCATGATACTTTCACTATTACACCTGCTACTGGTAGTGCTGTGGTTATTGCAGATGATTCTTTCGTATTGCGAGCATATGGCGCACCTTGTCCTGCACCCGATTCCGATGACGACGGAACAGGAAAAACAAGACTACATGCTGATAATTGGTTAGGTTTAGTCGAAACTGCTTCTTTCCCAAACATTGAAGTTGAAATGAAACAATTAAATCTTTCTCTTGGAGGAACAAGAAACTTTACTCATCAATATAAGGGCATTGAAACTGCTTCGGGAGGAAACCTTGCATTAGTATGTAATCAGGTAACTTGGCTTTATTACGCTTTAGGTAAATGTACTCAATTGAGTTTTGGTGGAGGCACTTCGGATTCTGAACACCCAACTAATTACCACACCGGAACAGCCGCACATAAATTATATTTTCACGGAACAAGCAATACTTCCCATATTGATGAAGGCCCATTCATTCATAGAGTAAATCCTGTTGGTGATGGTAGCACACCTTCTGTTCATATTGTTCCTCCTATCAACCCACTTGTTGAATCTGCACCGGAAACAAACTTCGATTCTGCTTCTTATCCGGTTGCTGCAACTGGACAATATATTACATATAAGTTTGAAGAAACAAATGGCGCACATTTGCCATCTTTTGCTTTAGAATATTCATTAACAAAAGATGTAACAAATAACTTTTTATCTGATAATGATGCTGCTTCCGAAGATATTAACTTTGTTCGTGTAGCAAGAGGAAATAGAGTTAATACATTAACAATGACGGCTAATGAAAATGAAGAAATTAAAATGACTTTAGATTTGAATACTAGAGCAGTTACCCCAATTCCTCAAGCATTAGCGAGTCCAAGCACCGGCTATGAATCAAGAGGTGGACAAAGTGCTAATTCTAGCCTATTTAATTTTACTGCTGAACCAACTCATTTAGAACCATTCTTTTTCTCGGATGGAACAATGAGTGTTTATGGACAACAGTTTTTAAAGATTACAAACTTTACTTTAACTATTAACAACAATTTACAGGATAAGCGATTCTTAGGTGTTGGTAATAAAAGTATCAAAGACGGTATTCCTGCACAGCGAACCTATGAGATTGCTATTACTGCTTTAGTTACAGATGATACACTATTTACTGAATTATTAAGCCAAGATGAAAATAATGATACTTCCCAATCTATTGATTTAGTCTTTACTAAGGATAGTGGAGAATCATTTACACTTGCTTTTGATGATTACTTTACAAGTGCTAATACATGGACTGTTCCCGAAGATAAGGGTGCAGTTACGGTAGAAGCAACTCTTATGCCAAGAACATTAACCAATTGCACTACAACTACCCATTGGGTATTACAGGGGTGATTTCAGATGGCTTCTTATCGAGATAAGTATTTGGCTGAAAGAGCGAAAATAGAAAAGGCTTCTAAGAAAAAGAAGCCAGTTAAGAAAGATACTCCAAAGGAGACTCCAAAAAAGGATTCTAAATTAGAGTAATCATATTCCACCAACACACCGTTTGTTTGTTTGTTGGTTTTTGAAGGTGGATAATATGTTAAATAATAAGAAAATTGTAACAGATAAGAGTGCTTTATTTGCACTTGTAGCAGCGAAGGAACATTTTATTAGAGTGTCTCCCGAATCAGATGAATATTTAAAAGTCTGGATTAAAGAACCGACTTGGCTTGAAGCCGAGAAAGCACTTAATTCAGTAATGAAGATAGACCAAAGAACCCAGTCTTTTGATATTGACTTACAAGCCATGTATAGATACATGATTGAAAACTTTATTGAAAAGACTGAACCATCACTTTCAACTCTCGATATGCTTAGAATAAGCCCATATGTCGGGAATCAACTAAAAGAAATCCTGCCTAATCCAATGGCGATGATGCAGGAGGATGAAGAAAAAAACGAAGAATAAGAGATTGCATGAAGGGTAAAGAAACTACCCCTGATATAATGTCTCTAATTACTGTTTATACTTTATCTAAAGCATTAGCAATAAGCCCATTAGAAATATACAAAATGCCAGTATATCTAGTTAAAGATTTACTACAAGTTCATATGACCTTTGAAACGCTAAAATCCGAAGAAATGGAAAAAATGCAAAAAGACATGGAGAGAAAAAGTAGGAGTAGATAGTATGGCTCAAGATGTTATTGATTCCCTAGATACTCTAAGGACTGGAACAATTAAAGCAGGTATTGAGTTTAAGGGATTAACTAAAACTCTTACTTCTGCTGCTGCAAGTACAGAAGGCGCAGGTAAGGCTTGGACTACATTTAGTCGTTTAGTTTCAGGTACTCCTTTATGGAGTACACAAAACAAAATAAGAGCATATCTTTCTATTTTGGCTGGTTTTGAAAATCGCTCAAACGCAAATGCTAAGGCACATGAGGAAGAATCCGCAGCGTTATTAAAAAAAATAAAAGGCTATGATAAAGTAGATAAACAAATGAAATCTATATATGCTAATTCTAAAAATTTAATTAAGTATGGTGTTGAAGACAAGAAATTGACAGCACAATTGACAGCAGAAAAGAAAAAAGCAGAAGCCCAAAATTTAAAAAATTTAACATTGGCAAATTCATATAATGATGATTTACTTAGAGTAAATGCTGCTACGGGTAAAAGTACCATTTCTACAAAAATGCATGCTAAACTCATAAAAAAATTAAATAAAGAAACAGAAGCCAATAATAAAATTATAGCAAACCGTAGTAAAAGACTTGCTGATATTGCTAAATTAACAAGTGAAGTTAGTGAGGAAACAAAAGAAGCATTAACTAATACGGCTGCTTATCAAAAGGTTTTATTAGCAACTGGTGATGAAGAAAGAGCCATGCAGCGTTCTATAAAATTTTTCCATGAAAGAAATAAACTCTTAGATGAAGAAAGATTAGCACTTAAAAAGAATGCAAAAATGGCGTATGCTTTTGATAGTAATAGAGTAAAAGAAGCAAAAAAACTAGCGAGAGTAAAAGCCGAAGAAAAAGGTAAAGGTTTTTTTGGTAAAAGAATGGCTTCAATTACTGGCGGTCTTAGTGAAAGATTTTCTCAAAAGAAAGACCAGTTGAAAGTAGGTAGAGCAGTAAGAAAAGATGCGGCAAGAGCAAATGCAAAAGGAGTAACTGATAACTTAAAAAGCGCAAAGATGCTTTTAGCACCGCTACTACTAGTTACTAAATCCACTAAATTAATCTATACTGCCTTCAATCCTTTTTCTACTGGTGCAATTAAGTTTAGAGCAAAAATGCGAAAGTTTACAATGAGCCTTCAACCTATCATGTCTATGGTATTTAAATACTTAGTTATGTCAATGTTGGCAATAGCAGCATTCTTTGTTATATTAATCTACTTGAAAAGATACTATGAGATTTTGGAAGAGTTTGGTGTAATTGATGACATTAAAGTATTAGGTATTATGGTGTTCGATTGGCTTAAAGTTGGTTGGAAAATGGTTTCTGCTTTCCTAAATGGAGACTATGAAAAAGCATTAGATTATGCCGGAAAATTTGTAGATAAAGGAATTGCTGTTCTTATTAAAACCGGAAAGATTTTATTAGAAGCAGGATTCTTAGCGATGGTTGCAGGATTTGATTTATTGATGGATGCCGCATATAAGTTCTATAAAGACCCCGAATTTAGAAGAAGAGTAACTGATATTCTTATGAAGGTTGCTCTTGTTGTAGTTGCTTTGATAGTAATACAATTTTTAATTGGTTTAGCACTATCTCTCGCTGCTGCCGCAGCATTACCTATACTAATTGGTGTTGCAGTATTAGCGGCCTTATTTACAGTAGGTTATTGGTTAAATGATAATTTTGATGAAAAATTCCAAAATGTAGAAGACTACATAAATAATTTCTTTTACGGACTACAACATTATGCTGAAACAATATATAATGATTCCATTAACTTTTTGATAAAAACTAAAGATGATATAATATTTGGTTTTAGAGAAATGCTTGATGCAGTCCGGCAATCATTAAGTATAGAAATGAATAAAGAAAAACTCTTGGCCGGAATAGAAGCCGCAGGTGGAAAGTTAATTACTTTGGCTACTTCGATAAGAGACTTCTTAAGCCCTTCAAAGAAAACAAGAGATAGGTATAACAAATTTAGAGATTCTTTAGAAAATGAAGGAGTATTCGGAACACTAGGAATTAAAGGAAGATTTGCCAAAGGAGGAACTTCTCATGGTGGATTGTCTCTCGTTGGAGAACAAGGGCCGGAATTACTACAATTAAATGCAGGTTCTAAAATCTATTCTAATTCACAATCTAAGAGAATGATGGGTGGAAGCACCAACATTTTTAATATTACTATTAACGCTAAAGACACTTCCGATGCCGAAATGAGAAGAGTAGCACAACAATTAGGAAAGATGATTGGTAATAAACTTAATCGGCAAATGCCATTTGGTAATTTAATTTGAGGTGATAGAGTGACATATGTATATCTTAAAACACAAAACTTTTCCGGTACTGACTTATCTTTAGATACTATACCGCTAAAGGTGAATACCGTAGGAATAAGTGTGTCAAAAGACATACCTTCATTACCTGTACCTTTTACTACTTTTATTACAGGTGAATCAGAAAGAGTAGCGTTGGATTTAGCATTGGGTACTAAAAGTATTAATTTAGGAGGAACAATAACCGACACAGTTATTAAAAAAACTATTGCCGGTGTAGCAACTTCTAGAACATTTACAGCCCATGAAGTCGCACAAATGATTGCTTCTTCGGTAGATTCTACTAGTCTTGCAAGAAATCAAGCAGTTGCAGAATTAGTTATTCTAATGCCTTCATTTGTAGGTAATGACTATGAAACTAGAAGTGGAGTAGATGTAAATAATAGAGATACGGGAGTTTTAGTTCCATTAACTTTTCATTCGAGAGGTGGTGCTAATTTACTTGAAAATGAATTAGTGCCACTACCATTAAATCAATTCCCTGATAGTTCCACTGATGAAGGCTTGGTCGGATTTATTAGAAGTTTTACTTGTAATTTTGAAGCGGAGTCTTTCGATTTAACCTTTACTATGGATTTTGATATTGCTAGAGTATTCCCTTGAGTTGATAATATGTATAAAATATTGACCGGAAAACAAAGAGGGCTAGTATTCCCTGTTATGTGCAACGGTCATCTTAAAATTGATTATAGTGACAATGTTCCAAACTCTACATATGATATAGGTTATGGTATATTTTCACATGAGAATTCTTTCACATTAGAAACTATAATAACACCCTTTGACATTAATGGAGATGGTAGGACAACTAGAAGTGAACTGTTTGATGGTAAAGATAGACCTAGCGAAATAATTAAAGAATGCACTTACGGAACAAGCAATCGAAATATATTGGATATGACTTCTACTTCGGGACTTTCTGTTGGTATGAGAGTAGTACATTCTGGAGATTTTTCTGATGAAACTTTAATTACTGAAATAACAAGCAGTACAAGAATAACTATTTCTAGAGTAAACTTAGTTAGTTCAACTCAAACAAACCAAAGAGTATTTTTTGTTAAGCCCTATTCTAAAAAAGTAATGCCATCTCCGCCAACAGTAGATGTAGCGGGAACTTCTGTTACGCAATCAAATTATCAATCGTCTAAGTATTTAACAAACGCTGATAGAATTAGTCACGAAATGATGATTTTTAACAGTAGTGGTATAAGCCTATCTTTGTTAAATAGCACATTCACAAATGTAAATCAACCTGCTGAATATAAAATTAAAGCAGCAATAACAATAGGTGGCACTACTACCACATTGACATCTGGACATATAATTAAATCAAATAGCGGAAACCAATTTTTTTATACAAGCGTTGATAACAAGACTGGATTTGACACAAACGGAATGGTGCAATATAAGAAAATTACTACCTTTAGTAATTTTAGTGGCAGTACAATATCTACTGTGGCAACTAATGGTACTAAAAAAATAGCAATTGGTGAATTAGTATATATCAAAAGTGGGGATGCTTTTGTTCTTTTGGGTCGAGTGACCGCTACCGGCTCAAGCACTTTAACGGTAACTGGTGGGTCGTATGGTTCAACAATTAGCAGTACGACAACTGACCTATACCTCCCCGTTGAGCGTGATGCGTCTTACATAAACCAACAATTTCACATAGGTTGTTCTTTCAACTCTTCAAATAAAACACTAAATGTGTATTTGAATGGAAACAAACTAATACTATATGATAGTAGTGAAAGTGCTTCTAATTCTATTTCTGGAACAGGTTCTTTTTCTTTTGGTGATAGCGATATTTATATTGGAGCAACTGGTGGTGCTGTTGGGGAAGGCAGTACAACTACAAATAAACAATTTATGGGAGTGCTTCACGAATTAAGTATTACTAATATAACTAGAAAAACTTTTAATATTAGAAATTTATTACCTAGTTATGATGATACTTTACTATTTTTAAGATTTGAGGAGATAGACATATGACAAAAATACTGGCTATTTCTCGAAGTCCTTCAACTTTGACTCTTTCTAGTACAACTGCTGGTAGCACTACATTAACATTAAGTTCCGATAATGTTAGTAAACTTTGGGTAGGTATGATAGTGTCAGGTGATGGAATCCCCGCATTAACTAGAATTACAGCAATAGCAACTTCAACAACAGTTACGCTTAGTGCTAGTGCTAGTGATTCAAGCACCACAACTAGGACTTTTGAGAAAGTAGCCTATAATTGCCCAACTAATCCTAAATTTAAAGTAATTGAAGCCGCTACTTTAAATGATAACTTTACTGCTATTTATCCTAATTCTTTCAATACTGAACTCCAACCTACTTTTACTGCATTAAATGTTACTACATTAAGTGGGGCTAGTTTTCAAACTACTGTGGATGGTGGACATACTGTTACTGTAAGTTCTAGTTCGGGAATGTTCATAGGTCAGTCTATTCAGACTACTGCTAACAATTTTCCAGATAATACTATTATTAATAGAATAATTTCTTCTACTATAATAAATACTAATAATGGTGCATTGTCAACAAATACTAATGCTACTCTTATATTGGGGCAACAACTATCAAACTTAGAAACCACAAGTGGATTTAGAATAAAATGCCATAGTGATGATTCTAGTACTGGATTTAATTTTAGTACAACTCAAAGAGATGAAGTAAATAATAATACTGATAATTATTATTTTGTACTTATTCACTCGGACAATTATTTAAAACATCATTTTGCTAGAATTACAGAAGTACATAGTGATGATTCATTGGGAGATTCTTTTGACTTTGAGCCAAAATTAGGTAATGAAATACCAATTGGAGTTAAATTTAAACTTTATTCTTTCCCAAAAAATACATACATTTACCCACATGCTATTTCGGCAGGAATAAAATCATCGTTAAATGATTCTCTAATCTGTGCTAGACCTTTGTTTTATTTCTTTAATGAACATTTAACTGAAAAAAATCAACTAAATCACAATGAAAAATATGCAATTAAATTTAATACTGGCACTACTTCTGCAACTATTTCTTCAGATAGTTACTTTACAACAATTCCCGAATTTGGTACAAGTGTAATAGACAATAGTAGGTTTTCTATGGTGGTTCAATTAATTGATAGATTAAAAGACCAAGATAGCCCATTAACCCACACAAGTAATGAAGGTGTTACTCCAGATACATTTAATCCATTTGTTAGAGATTCTGCTTTTATTAACGCTAGGAGAGATTCCGAAGGAGAAGATGTAGAATCCGATAGTGCAAACTTTTCTACACCTGACTATACTGGCCCTAAAAGATATTTATATTATGATTATTCGCCCACTATTTCAAACTCCACAGAAAATACTATTGATTGTTTTATTGAAGAATCCATAGGAGCAAGGGGAGGATATGCAGAACTTACTATAATTGATTCTTCAAGAATGTTAAGTACAAAAATAGGAGACTTTTCTCCAATAAAAATTAGACACCAAGTACACAGGGCAGACTTTTTCGGTTGGATGCCTTTACCTCTTAAAATTACAGATATTACTTCTCACCCAGAATATACTCTTAGAACTGAATTTGATGTTTCTTCTTTCTTAAATGTGGGGGATGAAGTAAAGGTAGGTGATAGAATACTTATAGTTAAAACAATAGATTCTTATTCTGCATTTTCTCAAGATATAACATTTGAAGACTTTACAAGATTAGAAAAAGAATCTGCATTTACAACAACTTCATACAGTTTATCTGTAAATGATATTATTTACCGCAGGGCATATAATCAAACTGATAAGACACTACTTACTGATTATCCAATCATAGACGGTAGAGAGTCAGTGCTATATGTATCATTGGGTAATGCTAATTTAGAATCTCTTGAAGCAAAGGTTATTTCTTCGGATGCTAATAAAAAACTTTTGACGCTTGATTTTAATAATTCTTCGTATAGTTTTAATAATGCTCTCCGTTCAGCAATAGGTGCTTATTCTATTGAAATAGAAAAATTAAATGGAGAAATAGAAAGTACAGAAAACGATATAGAATCTAATACTAATGTTATGAAAATTGTTGCCAACAGCAAATCAAGAATTCTTGTTTCTAATATTGTTGATAAAAATACTTTATTTACTAAAGATGTTATTTATTCTAGCAATAGCCCATATAATAATTTGGCTACTCTTTTAGACACTTCCGATAACGAAATAAAAGCGGTAATAACATTTGATGCTTCTAGTAAAACAATTAATCTAAAAACAGCAGCGGATATAACAAATGCTGCTACTGCAACTATACCGGCAGGTACTATATTATTTGGTAAATATGATAATGGTATGCTTTCTTATATTGGTAAAACCACAGTTGCTACTTCTTCTGCAAACACAGTAGTAATAGGAGAATTTCCAAGAACAGAAGGAACTGTAACTTTATACAAGTCATCCAGTAAAAACTATATAATGAATAAAGCGTTAGCCTCAAATTCATTAGTCGAGTCTACATCAAGTTTAGACGGAGTTTCAAATAAAGGATTATATTTTAATAGTGGTAAAGATATAAGAGTTGCTGGATTAGGAACAGGAGCAGCGCAAGATGGTAGCGAATCATCTTCTTTGGTTTCTACTTCTTTATCAACTAATTTAGAAGCGAGAGGGTACTACCTAAGTTCTGCAACTAAAATGAAAAGCGATTCAGCATTTCAGGCTAGATTAGATAACATTACTCACACCACCCATGCAGACTTCGATACAATCAATACTCTTATTGATTTTACTGTAATTAGCATAAAAAGAAATAAATTTGATACTAGCGTTATAATAGCACCTTATGTTCCTTTGACTTTAGGTAGAGTAGATATAAATTACGCTAATCAACTAGATACTAACATATCTACTGCTATTTTAATGACTTGTAATGCTATTGGCTCAACACCTCAAAATTCATTAACATCTAGTTTAAGTGGCTATCATGTTGCTTTAGGTGGAATAGATACTCAAAGAAGGCACTATGGAAGTCCAATTTATGTAGATGGAACATTTGCTGGATTTTTTGTTGGTGCTTCTAATAGCGGCACTTATACTACATTATATTTAGATAGAAAAATAAAAAATGTAGCGGCAGATTCAGAAGTAACAATATTAAATGTTGATGAAACTACTAGGGAATCATCTAAAAAAACTCACGAATTGAACTTTTTGAATGCAGGTCATTTACATACAGGAAAAATGGTCGCATTACTTCACCCAACAATCGGTGCTGCTAATACTCCTGATACTAACATAGTTTCAGATAATACATTAAGCGTTTTTGACTATCCATTGAGTTATGATAGTGATTTAGGTAAGTCTTCTTATGCTCACAAGTTTGGTAGTCCATACTATAGGCTAATTAGTATAGAAAAAGGTAATTTTAATTTAGTGAATTCAAGCATTACAGGATTTACTGAGTCGGAAGAATATAATTTTTATGGTGAAAAATTAAGTAAAGTGAAATACTATTCTACTGCATATAGGTTTAATCCGGGATTTTATGTTGATGGAATATTAAATGATAATATTATTGGAGTAGGGGCAACAATGCCAAACTTTACTGATTCAGGCTCTAATTCAGAAGGGCATACTTTAATCGAATCTAGGGGATTTGATTCGGTTTTAGGCTCAAGATATTTAAACGAAGTCAGATTTAGTAAAGGTATAAGTACTGCTACTGATAGTATTTATATTCCCCCAAATCCAACATTATACTCAGATACCTCTTTAGGTAGAAGCCCTTATATCGCTGAAGATGTTTTAGACAATAAAGACCCTAAAGTATCTAGAATGTTTTTATTTTCTAATTGTGATTTGTTACCTTATTCTGGAAGTAGAATAGACAGTCTATTTAATCCAAATAATACTAGGGATTTAAGTGAGTATAGCATAATGTTAATTGATGAACCTATCATAACGGATTCATTTGATACTAAAACTAATGTTTTAGGTGAAACTACAAGAATATCTTCTAATGATTCTTCTCACACTTTTGCTAAAATAAAATCATCTAGTAAATCAGTAGGTTCGGAAAATACTACCTTTACTAATTTTTCTTTAATGAGATTAACTGAAGTTGTCTATGATTTTGCATTTAATCAATTTGACCCTGAAAACCCACCAAGTAGAAAAAGAGTAGTGCCTAGTTTTCAATATGCTGTTCATGGAAAAAGTAGCGTTACGAATAATACAAATCCAGTTTATGCTCGTTCTATACCTTCCTCTAATGTTATACGATGTAGTATTTCTCCCGATAATCTTTCGGCAAATGATGTCATAGTAGATGGAGCAGGTAGGTTTATGGGAATTGTTTCTAGTGTCTCTACCACTGACATTACTTGTGATAGTGCAATATTTAAAACATATAGAGATACTAGTAATGTAGCACAACATTATGTTGCTTCTTCGGGAACAGATACGCAATTATATTTTATTCCTGTTGAGCAATTAACTAATGCCGATGGTGGAGTTGGGCCAATAAAAGGACACGGAAAACAAGACACATTTATTAATTTTGATGAAGATATTCACCTATTAAAAAGTGCAATAATGACAGATGTTACCACTAATACATACGGTAAATCAGGTAGTGATTTTTATACCAAATATAGTAACAATACATTAGCGGGAACAATAAACAACAATTCGAGGCAACCTAATCTATGGCTACCTATTGATATTGACTCTGACTCAAAGGCAGCAAAAGGGGCAGGTGGTGGGCAACCGTCTTTAGTTTTAGAAAGATTAAGGGCTGGTTTCTTAAGAGGATTAAACGAAGGAAATAATTTTGGGGCAAGTGGCTATACAACCGGAGAATTAACTTATACTAATTTTATGCCTGTTATTTTCGATAGATTTAATATAGAAGATGGAACAACAGCCAATGCTGATACTGGAATGTGTTGCCCAAGAATAAACGGAATTAGCCATAGAACAGTAGAAGACGAATTTTCATTATATGGAATTGCATTAAATGGTGTATATGCTAGTCTAAAAGATACCGGTACGGTTAGAAGTAATTTAGCAACTGACGCTGATGGAGTAATTTTTGGATTTAAGCCACTACTTAAAATACACAATACTAATGATTTGATGGGAACTGATAAAGGGCCAAATAATACTACTATTGTAAGAGTATCAATAGAAACAAACAACCAACCCTTTTTAGATTTTGTTGATTTGACTGGGTGTTATTTAGCCCCAGAAAACGGAAAATACTTACAAAATGATTCCGACACTATTTCTTTAGGTACACATTCAGATGGGGAAAGTTTGAACGGTATGACACCGGACAAACTATTATATGTTATTTCCCATGAATTAGATATTTCTAATAATACTAAAACTCACATACTTACGCTTGATGATACATTAGTAGCCGCAGATACTTTTTATAGAATATTACAACCAAACCATACTTGCCTGTATGATTTTAGCCCAAGCGATATTAAACTTAACGAAATGTCTTCTCGATATACTAAGAAACCTTATTCTAATTCTATGTATGATAGTCCAAACAGTTACTTTGTTAATGGAGGTTCGGGTAAAAGAACATTAGCGGGTGAAGGAGAAGCAGTATTATCTATGTATGTTATTGCTGACCCTAATGATGTTTCTTCTTCCGACCATGTGGTAATAAGAACACCTGATAAATTAGATGCTATTTGGAATATAAAGGATGATAAATCATCTAAAGAAACTTTATGTATTGCTGATGGGGAAAACTTTAATGTTACTGGTGTTACTTTTACCAAAGACAGTACAAGCATTGGATATTATATGTCTATTTCCGAACAAGAAACAATGTTAGGCATACCTTCTTTTTCTGAACTAATTGAACTAAAGGTAGAAGGGGATGTAAGTTCTTCTGCTAAAAGAGCAATAATAGGTTCGGAAGTTACTATTTGTAGAGAAGCAGATGATTTAATAGAAGAAATGCTACAAGAAAATAATATTGATTTTTCTCTAAGTAAGAATGCAGATTATCCTTTCTTCTTAGCACCAAACTTTAAGGGTGTTAATTTATTCCAAGCAATTAAGTTTATTATGAGTAAGAAAAATAAATCACTATTAGAGGTCAATGGTACTTTAACCATTGTAGATAAGAATACTGTTTCAAACTTCCCAAGTCTTATTATAGGAACAAGAAACACCAATATAGATATATTTAGAATTCAAAAATTAAAAACTATGTATAGTTTTGCTAATACAGTTACAGTAGTAGGTAAAAGCCACAAAGGAACAAGAAAAGACCTTAGAAGCGTCAAGAAAGTAGGAGTAAAATCATTGAGAGAAACAGATAGGCAACTTGTTACTCAAGAAGAAGTTAATTCTAGAGCAAGTGAATTATTAAAATTGCATGGCAAGTTTAACTTTAAAGTCAGTGTACAGGTTGGACACAAAGGATTAGGACAACTAAGGGCAGGAGATATTGTTACATTAGATTTTCCCAAAGAAAATATTGAATTTTCTGAATTTTTAGTACTTCAAATAACTCACAGTATGAGAGGAATGATAACTTTAGAATTAGGCAGATATAGTAAGCAATTAGAAGATAGGTTTGCTGAAATACAAATTAAACAACAACAGATAGAAGAAGAGAATTCCGAAGAAATTCCAGATAACATAGAATTAAGTTTCCTAGATGACATTAATCTTAAATTAATTAAGTTTGTGGCTCAAAAGCGGTCATCAATAGATGGCACTAAATTAGGATTTGGCGGGCCTTTAAATACAAGTACTTACACACTTGGGTTTGTAGGGGCGGGCGGCACAACAACAACTCTATTGGAGGAAGAATTTTGATAACTGACAAAATGAAACAATTAATCGCAACTCATATACAAAGTAGTTTAGCCAATAATGGTAAAATAGGCTTGGGTGGTAACTCAACATATTCTACCCAAACAGGATTAGATGTAGATTTAGGAACAAGTGTTTCTTTTTCGGCTACTGTATCAGATGAAAATGTAATAGAAGTCCACTTAAGTATTTCTGGAAATGCTTCAGGGATGTCAAATTCAGTTATTAGAGAAGCAGGGATATTTGATTCAGCAGGTAATTTATTAGTCCGACATAATTTTGATGGACTAGGGCCTTTTTCAACAACAGAAAATTTAGAACTCTTTTTTATTATGGAGGTAGAATAATATGAATAATCCACACTTTTATAGTACCCTTTCTGGAACGCCTTCAACTCAAATTACCGACTCAACAGATTATCCCCATTCAGGATTAATAAAAATACTTAGCCAAGCCAATAGAGGAAATTACGCTGTTAAAACTGCAACAGATTTTAATATTACTTTTTCTACTGCTAATAATTTTACAACTATTGCTGTTACCGCAGGTAAAGTATATAGAGATAATAAATTACACACTGTCAATGCGTTATCTGCAACTGAAATGAATACTTCATATAATTCTGGAACTGGGGCAGTAGATATAACCCCCGTTACTACTGATGTATATTTAATGCTTGTAGCAATTGACGGTGGAGGAAGTAACGATACTATGGTATTAAGAGGCGCAAATAATACCACTAACGCTATTCCTGCATTTGTTGATGGAGATGTTCCTATTGCTATAATTAAAATAGTAGGGGGTTCTGCTGATGATGCTACTTCAACATCTACTAGAATGGTTCAATATTTTACAACAAGTAAAACAGAAAACAGTGTGAGTATTGCTTATGAAAACTCAAATGCCTATACTGAAGCAGGTGCAATTACTGGAACTAGCGATGGTTTATTCATTTCCGGCATAGGTACGGCTACTGTTGCAGGTGCAGATAAAGTTTTAATTCAAGATACTGGCTCATCCGATGTTATTAAAACTGTTACTGCTTCTTCTATTGCCGCATTAGCCCCACAGGGAGATATTACATCAGTAGTTGCTGGAACAGGATTAAGTGGTGGAGGAACAACTGGTGATGTTACATTAAATGTCTTAGATATTACAATCGCTGAATTTGCCGGGGGTAGCGTACAAAAAAGCACTGGTTCATTTGCAGACAATGATACTTCTGTTATGACTTCTGCTGCAATTGACGACCATATTATAGGAAAAGGATATACTACTGATACTCAAATAACTACCGAAGCAGTACAAGACATTGTAGGTGGAATGTTGGTTGGAACTGAAACAAGAATAGGGGTTACTTATGACGACACTAATGGTAGAATTAATTTTGTTGTAGATGATATGACAGCAAATGATAATACATTTAGAACTATTACTGCGGGTGGAAATACTTTAGGTGCTACTGAAACATTGGCTTTTACTGCCGGTTCTAATGTTACAATAACTGAAAATGCGGGTGCTGTTACTATTGCCGCAAGTGGTGGTGGTGGTGGTGATATTGAAGGAATTACAACTGCTTCTAATAGTGGTTTGGCGGGTGGTGCTACAACTGGAACACCAAGCCTAAGTTTAGATATAAACAATTTAGCGGCAGAAGCAATAGCAAGTGGAGATACAATAGCATTTAATGACAGCGGAGATAATGGCATACATAAAGAGTCAATTGATGATATTGCGACTTTATTCGCAGGTGATGGCCTTACTGCTTCAAGTGCAGTAATAGCAGTTAATGTAGATGATTCTACTATTGAAACAAATAGCGATACCATACGGGTTAAAGACGGTGGAATAGCCACAGCAAAAATTGCGGATGATGCAGTTACAGGTGCTAAACTGGCAAACAATATAGATATTGCAGGAACATTAGATGTAACAGGAGTTACTACTTTAGATGATAATTTAGTAGTAGCAACAACTAAAACCCTTCTCGCAAGAAGACTACCTGTTGTTGCTTTAACCGCTTCGACTACTTTATCCGAAGCCACTCACGCAGGTAAATACATTTTTGTTACAGGAAGTAGCATTGTTATTACTCTACCGGATAATCAAGGTGCAGGTGTTCATTTCACTATTATTAATAATGATGGTAATGGATTTACTTTACGAACTAGTACTGATAACATGAATGGCGCAACAAGTGATATTGCAGTAGCGGCTCGTAATGGTGTTACTTGTATTTCAACTGGAACTGATTATGTTGTTTTGGGGGTATGAGTTTGTATAATGCTATTGCAGGTTCTTGTGCTGAACAAAAGGCTAATGCTACAACAGCACCCGCTTATACTTTAGATGGTATTGCACTTTCAAGCACTGGTTCGGTAACTGGTACTATCCTTACTGAATTAGTAAATGGGCCGGATGAACTACTTTTAGCGGTTTATTCAGCATCATCTATTAAGTCATATAGTTTTGATGATAGTGCCGTTCCTAGTTTTTCATCAGCAGATGATACACTTAGTATAGGTAACAATAGCAGTAGAGCATTAGTGTTTGGTGATAGCGGAAATTATATCTATATTGGTGGAACAAATGCTTCTACTAATATCGTGCGTTATGCTCTTTCAACGGCATATGATATTGGTACTACTGGTTCAACCCAAACTGTCAATTCTTCTTTGTATAGTTCGGGGGCGCAGGGTTTAGCGTTTAACGACACAGGAACTAAATTGTTTGTAGCAGATGGTAGTTCAGTAATTACGCTTACTCTAAACACCGCATGGGATTTAAGTGCCGGTAGTAAAACAACTAATAATTTGAGTTCAACAACAGATGATGACGGCGACAATATAACCAACTATACTGGTATTCGATTCAATCCTGCCGGAACTAAAATGTTTATCTCTTACAGAAACTCGGCAGGTAATCCTGCTTCGGCAAGTGCAAATCATCCTAAAATAGCCGAGTTTGACCTTAGCACTGGTTTTAATGTATCAACTGCTTCATTTGCTCGTTCAATGAGCGTTAATGATGATATAGGGCAACTTTCTACAACGGCATCTACTTTTATTGGAGGTTTTGATTGGAACTCCGATGGAACAAAATTATTTGTTGCACCGGTTCATGCTGATGCTCTTAGCGGTACAGGCCCAATAGTTTGTAGATATACTTTTTGATGTGATACTATGAATATTAATGAAATGTTATCGAAGGCACTATTAGTAATAATAATAGTTACTTTTCCTGTTGCTATGACAAGTATTCATTATTTAATGTGTGAGGTGTGTGGTTAATGATTCCTTTATTTTTTGCTTTTGCTATTAGTTTTATGGTAGGATTTATGATGGTTTGGTTTTTATCCGAAGACCTATTCAATTAATTGGCGAGCGTGACAGGAATCGAACCCGTATCTTCGGCTTAGAAGGCCAAAATGCTATCCATTACACCACACGCTCAATTAAAAATGAAGAAACTATTAACTTAGTTTTTGAAAAAAAAATCCATAAAAAAAAAGGACAGGCTGACCCGAAGGCCAACCTATCCTAATATTTTTTACTTTGTAGTTACACTCCAAATACCAAAACACTCTCTACATTCCCAAAGTTTCTTTTGGTCGCTAGACCCAACATAGAAACCCAATATACGCTTCGCAAGAGTTTTCTCTCCGCAATACTTACAAGTTTGTTTTAAACTCATTTTTTCTCGCCTTCGTTATTATCTCCAAGCAGTCGCTTAATATATTCATCTACGCTATGTTCAGTGATATTAGAACCACCAAATGCTGCGAAGAATAATAGTGAAACTACTATCAAGAAAATAAATAGGCCAAACCATTCTGCTGTGGACATTACCAATCAACTCCTAAATCTATAAATTCTTCTTTTTCAATAGAGAATGCTTTTACAATACCATTCTCTTTTCCATATCCCCACAAGTTATATACTAACTGTGTGTCTTTCATACAATATTCTACTACTTCGTCATACTTACCCATTTTCCATAACTTAGGTGCATCTGCGCTATCCATTAACTTCGAGTCATCCATAGTACATTTAACTAAGTTTTTAAGTTGAAACCTTTCACCATGACCCTTAAGCAAATCCTTACTTGTATCAATGTATTGGTCGTTGTTCAAATACTTGTGAATACAGTAAATGTCCATAGAGTCTCTAAGTATAGGCAAATCAAACGCTACAATGTTATGCCCAAGTAATTTACCGCCCTTTTGAAAGTGGTCGTCTAAATCATATTTTAGTTCTTGTAATGATTTAACAATATGACCGCTTTTAGCAAAAGTATCAACTGGTTCATCAACATAAACTGTTCCTGTATTACCATCCCAAGTTGCGACGGTTGATACTTGAAACATATGGGTATTGCCAAAGCCGCCTATTTCGTGAGACATGTTTTTAGTCTCAATATCTAATGCTAATACAGACATAGCATCACGAACCATTAGACCAAAGTTTAGAAATCTTTGCACTTTCTTCATCAACGGGTTCTTCTCCGCCAATTCTTCGGCTTAAAAAGGCGACAATGTTTGTATTTGCTACTGATAGCATGGCAACACAAGCCCACCCTTCATCACCATAAGTATCTAAGGTTTCAATTATTACTTTAGGCCCTTTTGTTATGTCAAAGACGACATATGTATTTTCGTATTTCATATTTTCACTTCCTTTAGTTTAATGTAGTTTTGCCTACCTTGTTTTTTGAGTTCAAAATTCATTTGGACTTTATCTTTAAAATCTCTATTTACCTGAGCATTAGATTTCTTAACAACCTTGCACATTTGAGAGATATACAACTTTCGATTAACCCACCCGTCTTCTGTCTTTTTAGCCAACTCTTCGTATTTTTCTTTGAATGGTTTTGAATTGAAGACCGGAGAGGCTACCCGCTTCTCCTTTAGGCTTCGTTCAAGCCATTCTACCAATGACATATAACATTGTCGGGTGATGGCCCCTGCCTGTCTAACATTTTGCCCCGTAACATGAAACATCTTTGATTTATCCTTAATATAAGGTGCTTGAGCAATTGAACACAATACTGCTAGTTTAGAAGTAGTGATATACAATCGGTTAATAAACAAGTTTGCTACCTCTCTTACGAATAACCCACAGTCGTTAATATAACCAACCATGTTCTCATATTCTAAATCTAATACATCGTTTGCTGAATCAGTATAAGTCATCATATTACATTTAGTTTCTATTTCTGATTTGCCTTCTTTCAACTGTTCTTCGTATCGTTCTAATACCAAATCATACATTTTCATAAACTCATCTGAAAACTTGTCCATTGGGCCTTGCCTGTCTTTAAACTTACCAAACTTAGCAATCTTTTTCTTTCGTATGTTATGTTGAATTGCTTCGGGAACTTCTCGAATATAACAAAGCATTCTTTGTAGTAGTCCGGTTTCTGTCATAATTCTACTTAATTCAGTAGGTGGGTAAGTCATAGCCAATACAGAACGCTCTCCAAATGTCTCAACAATATCTCCTTCTTTCAATTGCTTTTTCATTACCCAAGAATCGCCATGTAATGTGTTTAGCATTGTATTCAAGAATACAACCATATCCACTTGATGAGAATTAGGACTAAAAATACCTGACCTTTCAAACTCATCCCAATGTGCTAAACCACTTCCTTCTAAAGCACCATTCATTTTAACTTGAATCTTCTTTCCAGTTAATCGAGAGTTTCCATTATCGTCTGTTTCCATTTCGTCTTGTAGTGCATAATGCCCAACAAGTGCGGCTGATGTTGCTACTTGAACAGAAAATACATCAAAGTGCTTTCTTGCATAGTGCATAATAGCATTACCATCAGCGTCTTTTTCAATATTGCCGTTTGCGTCTTTCAATGGCACTTCAACATTCAAGTTGAAAGGGTGTTTTTGCTTCGCATTTATCTTCTCAAAAACACTTCTTGCAATAGGCTGAACAAAATTAGACAATACTGTTTTACCTGTTCCAGATGTTTGTATTTGTAACATGTGTATTCTAGTATCTTCATATTCCTCTTCAAACGGAATTGCGATAAAATCTTTACATATCTGCCCAAGTATTGTAAAGAAACTCATAACCGCAGGTGTTTCATTATAGTGCGATATATTTGACGCTGACATTTGAAACTGTTGAACAATAGCCGGAAGGCTTTGTTTAAAAACAGCACTCACTTGTTTATAGTCTTCAAAGATTTCATTTTCATATTCTTCATCATATTCATCATTCATATTTTCACCTTCTTTTCTGAATTTAAAGTATTTAGAATGCGAGAGGCTAATACTAAGCCAATGCCTTCAAGGTACTGTAATTCCTCTTCTGTTTGTTCTCCTATTTCCATCACTGAACCAAACTCTTTAATAAGAAGTTTGGCTTTTTTGATAGATACTCCTTTAATACTTGTGAGAACATCAAGTCTTAAATCATCAGTAGTTACACGCTTGAATACTTCTGGGCGTATAACATCTCTTTTTATTGGTTTCATTTTACAAATTGCTGTAATTATCAAGGAGGCCTCTTCTTCGGTTGGAGTCCAAAAAGCCTTTACATCAGTGTCTAATGTAATTCTACCTATTGCACCTAGAAATTTATTATTTAACATAATACTTCTAGCAGGTTCTTGTATGTTTGCCTTTGAGTATTTCTTCACATTAAATATGGCTTCCTCGATTGTGCCATAGATGATAACTACATTTGTTTTGTAGTGCCTATCCATATTATCTATTTGTGTCCAAAGTCTTTTATTTATTACCGAACCTAAAAAATCAGTAGTTGATTTCGCTTCAAAACAAACATCATCAAAAACATAATCTCCTATCTCAAGCCACTTTTTTTCCGTTTGGATATTAAGTGCTTTCGCCTTACTCTCAACTAATTTTACTAGTTTCGAGCCTTCTTTTTCTCTACTATCTATAATTAACATATTAGTCCTCCTTATCTAAAAAGGTTGGGTATCGCCAACACTTCCCCACGCAATACCCATCGGGGATTAGCACAGTCTTACAGAATGGTGTCTTATAATTACCAAACACTGTAAATCGTGCGTGTTTTCTTGTTTCGTATTCATTCCAATCTAACCATATTCCTTCATTAGTTTCTACTAGGGTTTTTATTTCTTCTACTATAATTTCTAAAACTTGTTGCTTTTGTTCTGTCGTTGTTAATTTTCTTCTTTGTGTCAATAAATCTCTATACCATGAAACGAGGTATGCTCTCGCCATATGTGAAGGATTCTCCACCATAATAGCATTGTGCAAACATGGCAACATTGGTAATTTACCTGTATGTTTAGGTACAGAAACCTCGCCTCCAACCTCTTCAATGGGGGGTGCATCGGGAAACTTGGCCTTGTTTTTACCACCCTTACGGAAGGGGATAAGGCGCATGTTTGATGCTAAAGAAAGTATTTCGCTTATGTCTTTAGAAAGGTCTTCTTCTAGCAAAGGGATGCAATAGTAAGGATTACCGTTACTATCAGCAGAAGCCATATTTACAGTATTAGGAACTCTTCTTAGGCGGGTCTTTTGCCCCACCCTATCATCAAGAGTAATGTCATCACCAACCTTTGAAATTAAATACTTTTTAATCTCCCTAAAGAAATATTGAATACTTCTCATATCTTTACTTTCAACAATCTCACCAAAAATAAACATATGAAATCCACGCCCTGAGAAAAATAAAGTGTATTCAAATTCTTGTTCTAATACTAGTTCCATTATTATTTTAACATCTCTAAATGCTTTTTCGATTCTTTCGCCATGTGCGTCAAAGTCAAGAAAAATTCTATCTAATATTACAGAAGAATCTATCTTCGCAGTTTCTGAAAAATGCTCAAAATCATATACTGTTGTATATACATTAGTCCTATTGTTTTGGGCATTTACAAAATCAATATACTCATTCTTCGATGAGACTACTCTTCTTTTCATTTGCGGTGCGTTCTTTATGTGGCTTCCCGCCCATACTTCCCTCGGATATTTCATTTTTATTCCCTCCAAAATCTACGGTTGCTGTATCTAGCATTTCTCTAATTACTCCGGCTATTTCACCGGATAGTTTTATTTTTATAGCCTGTCTCATTACATCTTCAAATGTGTGTCCAACAAACCCTTCATTTATTTTAACTTCTCTAACTAAGTTAAATCTTTCACTTAGTTTAGACTCGTTATATATCTCGCTACAAAGAATATCTATTGTCTTTTTGAGATTAGATATTTCCGAGAATGTCCAAGACCTTGCTAAAACTTTTACTTTAATCATCTCGTCGTTCATTTATCACACCTTCATATCTGTTTAGTAATGCTCTCGCATATCCCATTGTATCTTCATCGTATTTACCCAAGTGAGATAGAATAGTTATTGCATCAAAGGCTATTTTTTGCATATCATCCATAATATCACACCCATGTATCTTCTTGTGCCGCATCGCATATTCCAAAGAAACTACAAAAAGAACAAGTCTTATAATAAAACTTAGTCGGAAACTGCTTCATTTCATATGCTCTAAGAAGTTTAGCAATACCATACATAACCGAAGTCATAGAACGAGTCTTAACAGGTTGAGCAAAGACATAGTTTGAAACCGGATAATACCAACCCCAATGAGTAACGGGTACATTTGGTTGTAAACCATTCTTAATCAATACTTCATCATCAGCATTCTCAATTAGCAATTGATAAAACGCCATTTCTTTTCTCATATCACCGGCCTTGTAGTCTTTCCAAGGCCCAGTTTTGAACTCAAACGGAACATATCCTCCGTTTTCCATAAAAATCCTGTCAATGATTCCTTGAATATGAATCTTATAATCACGCTGTAATGTAAATGGTTGGTAATTAAGAGAAGCATCACCCTTGTATGGGCCTTTAGGTATAACAATTTCGGCATCAAACTTTCCTTCGTTACACACCGGCAGGTATTCATCGGTCTTATTTTCTGTTCTTGCTTGCAAGTAGCGGTTTGTTTCAAACGATGCTATGTTCAAGGAAATATCATAGTATTCATCAATGGGTGTTATTCCCGTTATGTATTCTCCCACTTCATCAGCCGTCATTGAATCTACTTTCTTAATATCAAACTCATTAAAAAAGTCTTCTCTATGATTGTGAAGCACCGTTCCTTTACGCATAGCCTCGCTTTGGTCTTGAGGCAACCTTTGAATGTATGAAAAGTCATACTTTTTATTGCACCAACCAAAAGAACCAAGAGAAGACTTGGTTATTTTCAGTATCGGCATTGACGGGTCATCATAATTCTCCGGCTTCCAATCATAGGTATATTCGCTCATAGCGGAAATCACCGCATTATATTTTTCTTCTTGTTCCATTTTAAAACCAATCCTCTAATTTTGTTTGTAATTTTCCTGTTCTTATGCTTGATAAATCCCAATCCATCGCTCGATAAATTGGCTCGGCCTTTTTCAAGACTTGTTGTGCGTAGTGTTCCCAATCCGGCTCATAATCATTAAAGTCTTCATAGGTTGTACCGGACATATACTCTACGGCTTTTTCTTCCTTAGTTAATGGGTTTATGAAGGTGTCGTTATGTTTGACCTTCATAAACAAATATGAATCGTCAAAACTCATATTATGCTTCTGTTTAGCATACAGAACCCCTGCAATTCCCGACCCAACACTAGGCCGTTTGTTTTGTAAAGTAACAAATTGACTTGTATCTGTTCCGCATTTCAAGCACCATTTAATGTCTAAGCATTCATGTAATCCATACTTAGAATTACATTCATTGCACTTAACGGTAAATCTTTCGCTTTTTAGGCGACTTCTTTTGATTAGAGAAGATACAGGTATTTCGCCTTTCAATACAGAAGCATATAAGTTGTATAGTCTAATATTTATTCTACCCAATGGTTCTTGATTTACCCATTGTTTAAGTGCGCTCGTTTGAATCTCTTTAGCAAAAGGAGTCTCACTCACTCTTTTGGCTGTAAAGCCAGTCATTGTGAACTTAGGTTCTTTTAACCATTCTCCATCATCCCAAGTAATCATACCTGCATTTCTATTCTTTGTCGTTCCAACGCCCAATGCCGAATAATATTTTTCAAATTCTAATACAACAGGGTGTTGTTCAAGTTGCATTACATTAGGAAAATGTTCTCTTACAGATGCTTCTATTTCTTTAATTGCTACTTGCGCTTCTTCTACTGAATCTATTTGAACATAGATTGAATCAGTGTGTCCATATACTACTTTCACTTTTGAGCCTCCATACAATCATCTATCATCATAATCATATCATTATAGCAAGAATGAATGTCATTTATAATAAATTTTATTATTATTTTAATTAATATAAACATTAGTATCATCCCAAATAATATGTAAACTTAGCCGCAGGTGCGTCATGTTGTTCTTGTAATTCTTGAATTGCCTTATACATCTTAATAAGTTCCTTATTGTCTTTATACAATTCGGCCAATTCATCTTCTAGCATCTTAATTTTCTTTTTCATCTCTTTCAATTCGTTCATATTACCACCGTAATTATTGTTATAATGGTTGCTATGTTCACGATATTTACCATCATCAATATCTTATTACTTCTTGCTATCATAGCCAGCAATTCTTCTAATAACTCATTCGTTCTGTCCATCATCATTATTGACACCTCTTTCAATTTCTACAATAATAGCATTACGCTTTAAGTTATTCATCATTTGGAATAATTCCTTTACTTCTTGTAAAGTAACTTCCCATGTTTCTTCTGTGTCGTATGACACTTTAACTGTTACAAATCTTGTTCTCAAGTTATTTCCTCCAATATATATTATAATCTTTATCTCTTTGTTTTGTACAAACCCTACTTAAATACGAACCGACAGAATAAACACTTGTTATGTAGTTTGAGTTTGGTCTTTCTTTCATTATTTTTTCGTATATCTGCCTAGCAGTAAAGGGTTCTTTTTGACCTATTATTGCTTTATCAATCCAACCTTTCATTCTCGAATTCATTTTGCTCATGCACTTTTCCTCCTATATGTCATTGGCCCAACCCTATAACCATACCTTCTACAATAAGATGCGAGTTGAGTATTGCTTCCAATAATAATACTTTTTCCTTTTTTGGAGATAATATTATCTCTTACTTCTTCTACTGTAAATGTTACGCTAAGGCTATTGATTGATTCCATGACCCACTTTTCTATTAATTTCATTTTGATTCCTCCATCTTTTTCTCCCCTTCACATAATTTACAATGGTGCTTTCCTTCAAATTGAGGGTTATGTTTTAATGGTTTTTTACATTTCATACTTTCATCTCCTTTGCGCCTTTCTTTATATTATCTAATGCCCATAAAGGCTGTAAGTTTTCTAAAGCCCAACACTTCTTGAAGTCTTCACTTGTCGGGTCGGCTAATTCCTCTTGGTTAAAAGAGGCTTTCGGTTTAATGTGGTCTATATGCCAAAGGCCCATATTTTCCCAAGTCATGCCTTTAGTAAATAAAGACTCAAAGCGTTCTCTAAACTCATCAATTGTAAAATTAAAGTGAGTCCATATATTTCTTTTTGCGTCTTTCTTAATCACACCATATAATCCATTATGTAGAAATAACGACATTCTAGCGGCGGGAGTATAATATGCTTTATTACGACATTTGATACTGCAATACTTTCCGTATGTATTAGGCTTAAACATATTATCACATAACTTACACTTGATTTCCCTATTGGGGTCTTTGTCTTTCCAATAGTGTTTCTTTTGTTTGTTTGAAACATGGATTTTGTAACAAGTTTGATTACAGGTTAATTGCGACTTAACTCTTGGATTAAATAGTTCATTACAAGCCGAACATTTCTTTGGAGGTAAGAGTATTCTTTTTTCAGCATTTCTTATAT
>Ga0099849_1000012_pt1 | contig 70165 bp, 82 predicted proteins | sample CB_VirMetaG_4_FD_78177 | JGI IMG/M metagenome (GOLD analysis project Ga0099849, IMG submission 78177) | Freshwater to marine saline gradient viral communities from Chesapeake Bay - CB_1508_1M Viral MetaG | ecosystem: Environmental > Aquatic > Marine > Coastal | place: USA: Chesapeake Bay... | reverse complement strand
TTATTAAGTAAAGCATCTGCATAGAACTCTTGATATGTAGTGTTTGTAACATTAGATGTAGAACTAGAAGTACCCATAAGTGTCTCAGTACCACTAGAGTCTCTATGAAAAACTTTAAAGTAAAATCCTGCACTACCACCAGATGTGTTTCTTATACTACCTACAACGTGAACATTGATATAACCTGGATTGCCAGTAAATAAGTCTGCATCTGCTATTACTGCACCTACTTCTTGGTCATTAGCAGTGATAGAACCTGTTGATACATCTACAGCAGTTGTATCATAATCAGTATCAGATATAGAAGTAACCATTCTGGAGTAACCACTAATACTTCCATCTGCTGTATCAGTAGGATAAAAAGTTAATGTAGATGCTAAAGTAGATTTATCAACTTTAGCTAAATCTAATTCATCTAATGCACCTTTAACATTTGTTGCAGTTAAGGTATCAGCATCAGAGTTGTCATAAGATATATCTGCTGCACCATGATTAGAAATATCTGAAACTTGTCCTGTTACATTTCCTGTAAGGTTTCCAGTAACATTTCCTGTGACATTACCAGTGACATCTCCAGTCAAGTCTCCCTCGAAAGTACCTGCTACAAATGTCTCAGAACCTACTGTCCACTTATCATTAGTCTCATCCCAAAGTAAAGTTTTGTTTGTGTCATCTCCACGCTCTATTTCTATTCCACCATCTTCTGTAGCAGAACCTGTAGCGTTAGAGTTAAGAACTATTGTGTTGTCAGCTAATTGGATTGTTTCTGTATTAATTGTTGTAGAAGTGCCACTTACAGTTAAATTACCAGAAACTGTTAAATCATTAAATGTTACATTGTCAGAAGTTCCTACAGACTGTCCTATTGCAACTTCACCAGAAGTTACAGTAACACCTGTACCACCTGTTACATAGCTATCTATTTCACTATCAACTCTTGCATTTGTGTAATAAAGGTTTGTAGAACCTTCATTAAGGTTATCTGTTGTTTTACCACTAAATGCAGTATCAAATCTAGCAGTAGTGTAATAAAGGTTACTACCTTCTGTTAAGTCAGATGTTGTCTTTCCGCTAAAGTCAGTATCGAATCTACTACTTGTGTAATAAAGGTTAGTTGAGCCTTCTGATAAGTCATCAGTAGTACTTTCTGCAAGTGATAAACCTTGAACAGATATAACTGCATCATTAGCCATACCTGAGTGAGCAGTACAATAATAATAAAGTGAATCAGCAGTAGCAGCGTCTACAACTATTTGTAAGTAAGCACCAGATGAGCCTTGTGAACCATTTGTTGTTACACCAGTTGTATATGAACTTCCGCCACCATGAGAACCATCTTTTGTAGTTGATAATGCAAATGGATGTCCTCCTGTTGAGCTGTCTGATAAATCAAATCTATATGTTAATCCAGGAATTAATTGTATATTTGCTGCTAGCTCTCCGTCTAGATAAAATTTATTACTTCCACTAGCATTAGATACAGTGACTGCAAATTCAACTATCGGTGTGTTATCTTCAAAGTTTATTGTTTTGTTTGTAAGTGTTTGTGTACCTGTAAGTGTTGCTACTGTATTATCTATTGAAATAGCACCTGAGCTAAAGTTAATACCTGTACTACCACTTAGATAGCTTTCAACTCTTGCGTCTGTATAATATAAGTTTGATGAACCTTCAGATACATCATCAGTATCTTGTGTCTTAATTCTAAGCATGCCATCATTAGCCATACCAGAGTGTGCTGTACAATAGTAGTACAAGTTAGGTGTCATACCATCTACTACTATTTGTAGATATGAACCTGATGAACCTTGTGAGCCATTAGTTGTAACACCTTGTGTATAACTAGAACCACTATTGTGTGAGCCGTCTTTAGTTTCAGATAAAGCAAATGGATGACCAGATGTTGAGGAGTCTGATGTATCAAATCTATAAGTTACACCTGGAATTAATTGTACAGTACTTGCAAGTTGTCCATCTAAGTAATATTTGTTACTACCAGAAGCATTAGACACTGTTACAGCATATTCAATAATTGCTGTATTGTCTTCAAAATTTATTGTCTTGTTAGTTAAGGTTTGTGTGTCAGTTAATGTAGCTACAGTTGAGTCAATACTTATTACACCAGTGCTACTGTTATAAGTAATTCCTGTACTTCCTGATAATGCAGCTCTTGCTCTAGTAGCAGTATGGAATAGATTAGAGCTTCCTTCTGTAATGCTATCAGTATCAAATTCTGTAAAGTCTATGCTTATTGTTCCAGAACTATATGTTATTCCAGTTCCGCCTGTGTGGTAAGCGTCAACTCTAGCATCTGTGTAGTAAAGATTAGTTCCCTCTGTTAAGTCACCAGTGTCATGATTTGAGATGTCAGATACAGTTCCAGTAACGTCACCAGTTAAATCACCTTCAAATGTAGAGGCTACGAATGTTTCAGAACCTACTGTCCATTTATCTGAGGTTTCATTCCATAATAAAGTCTTGTTAGCGTCATCGCCTCGTTCTATCTCTATACCAGCATTAGCACTAGCAGAACCTGTAGCGTTTGAATTGAGTGTAATAATGTTATCAGCAAGATTTATTGTTTCAGTGTTAACAGTTGTAGTTGTACCTGATACAGTTAAATCTCCACCTACAGTTACATCTCCAGTAGTTGTAACAGTTGCAAAATCTACATCACTTGTTGTTTCTACTGCTTGTCCAATAGATATTTGTCCTGTAGTTATATCTACACCTGTACCTGCTGTAAAGTGAGCTCTTACTTCAGCAGATGAAGGACCTGTGTATGTAAATACTCCTGTAGCAGAGTCGTAACTAAAGCTACCGTCTCCACCTGTATCATTTGCAGAAACAGCACCGCGAGCTCTTGTATTTGTAAAATAAAGATTAGAACCTTCTACTAAATCATCAGTATCGTGATTACTTAACGAAGATACTGTTCCTGTAACGTTACCTGTAACATTACCTGTTACGTTACCTGTAACATCTCCAGTTAATCCAGCAGTGACATCTGCAAATGTAACAGATGAAGTTGTAGAAACGTCTTGACCTATACTTATCTCACCAGAAGTAACTGTTACACCAGTTCCTCCACTGACATAATTATCTATCTCTGTATCTACTCTTGCGTTTGTAAAATATAAATTAGTTGTACCTTCTGTTAAGTCATCTGTGTCATGATTTGATATACTAGAAACTGTACCTGTTACGTTACCAGTGACGTTACCAGTTACATTTCCTGTAAGGTCTGCTATTACAGTTCCTGCTGCTAAGTCATCACTGTTAATGCTAAATCTATCGTTTGTTTCATCCCAGAAGAAATGTTTGTGCTGTAAATTACCTCTCCAAAATTCTATTTCAACATTATATGTATTATCTACACTTTGAACATCATAGTTTAATGTAATAGTGTTTGTTCCTATAAGAACTTGACCACCTGATGTTAAATCTCCATCAATAGTTACATCTGCAAACTGTACATTAGAAGTTGTTTCTACAGCCTGTCCAATACTTATTGTTGGTGTAGATGTCTCACCACTATTGTTAGAAAGTGTTACACCTGTTCCTGCTACAAGACTTGCTACATAGTCACCTTCAGTATCTGTACCTAAGTTAAGTGGTTCATTTACAAAAGCTGAACCATTATATCTAAGTATGTCACCAGTAGCAGTAGAAGTAAGAGTTACATCAGATAAATCTCCAATACTAGCTGCTGCAATTCGAGCATCTGCTCTAGCACTTGTATAATAAAGATTGCTTCCTTCAGTAATACTTCCAGTATCAAACTCACTAAAATCTATTGCTATAGCACCAGTAGTGTAGCTAATTCCTGTTCCACCACTTAAATGATTATCAACTCTAGCTGTAGTAAAGAATAAGTTTGTTGTTCCCTCTACTACATCATCTGTATCAAATTCTGTAAAGTCTATTGCTAATGTAGGTGTTTGTCCTTCACCAGAAGTAACATCAATCGAAATTCCAGTTCCGCCTGTAATGCTTTGTACATAATCACCAATAGTATCTGTAGATAAATTAACAGGGTCATTAATCCAAACAGTTCCGTTGTATCTTAAAAAGTCACCATTAGCAGGGTTAGTAAGAGTAACATCGTTCATCTCACTTAATTCATTTTCAGAAGCTACTGCACTATCTACATAAGATTCTGTAGCATAACTATTAGTTGTTAAGTAACTTCCTACTCTTGCGTCGGTATAGTAAAGATTTGTGCTACCTTCAGATAAATCATCAGTATCTGCTGCTGCCATCTTGGTATCCCATCTGGCATCTGTATAATATAAGTTTGTTCCTTCAGCTATATCATCGGTGTCAGGTGCTATATTTACCCAAGCAGAACCGTTATATTGTATAAAATCTCCAGTAGTAGTAGATGTTAAAGTAACATCTGTCATCTCTGATAATTCGTTAGCAGTTGCTACTTGTGATTGAACATAGCTTTCTGTAGCATAATTGTTTGTTGTCAGGTAAGTTCCAACCCTTGTGTCGGTGTAGTATAAATTAGTAGAACCTTCTGATAAATCATCAGTATCGGCAGCTGCCATTTTTGTGTCCCAACGAGCAGTTGTGTAATATAAATTAGTTGAGCCTTCAGCTATATCGTCAGTATCGTGATTACTTACATCAGATACTGTACCTGTAACATTTCCAGTAACGTTTCCTTCAATATTTGCAATTAATGTAGCTGTTGCATGGCCTGTTGCTCCTGTATCTACTAATGTGTTTGGTTCACTTTGATTACCAGTCCATAAAATAAACTTATCTTGTGAAGCGTCCCAAGTAAAACCTAAATATTTTGTAGTTGAAGATTCTACATATTCTCCATACCAACCAATGTCAACTGTATCAGAAGTATTATTATCAGCTAACTTCATTAATACATCTTCAGTTGTTACTGTTGATGCATTAACTGTTACAGTATCACCTTGAACTGTTAAATCTCCAGTTACTGTTAAATCATTAGATACTGTTAAATTATTAAATGTTGGACTGTCCGATGAACCAAGTCCTAAAGATGTTCTAGCAGTTGAGCCACTTTCTACTACCCATGCTGAACCATTGGATACTATAAAGTTTCCGTCACTATGAGAAAGTCCTGCAATTGCTGCTAAATCGGTATCATACGCTTGTATATCAACGCCAATTTCTATACCTAAAGCAGCTCTAGCACCAGATGCTGTAGTAGCACCTGTACCACCATCGTCTACTCCTATAAATTCATCAGCTTGAAATTCCGCAAAGCCAACGGCATTACCGTCTCCATCGTAATTTACTCTTACTGGCGTTTTTTCTGACATTATTCAGCTACATCCATATCTATCGTATGTGTACTCCCTGAGGAATCCTCTATTGTTAATTCTAGTGTACTGTTATCTGATTTTGCTGGCATTAAAACGTCTACAGTTGAACCAGAGCTATTTAATACTTGTAAAGACCTAGTACTAACTCCTATGCTTGTGCCGCCACCAGATATACTTAAACCACTGGTTGTAACGTTAAGAAATTTATTTCTTAAAGGAACTCCAGCATTTTCGCCAGTTTGGCTTACTAATGGTACTTTACTAGCCATTGAAAAAGTTTTGGGTATATTGTTTTTTACTACAACCTTATTTGTTTCAGTATCTGTAATAACAGTAACTTTGTCTCTATCTGTTCTATATCTACTATCCATTAAGGAATTTGTTTGAGAATCTATTGTTAATGTATCCTGAGTTTGACTTGCAGTAATTGTACTTTGACCTGTAGATGCAACACTCGTAAAAGCATTTTGATTAACATCTCCTGAAGTACTAGCTGATATTGTTATTGTATCCGAGCTTGTGTTTGGGTCAATTGTTATATTATTACCAGCTACAAATGTTAATGTATCAGAACTTGAGTCTGCATTAATACTTGAACCACCAACAGCAATTGTACTAAATGCATTAGCAGCTCCAGAACTACCTGAAGATGTTATTGTTACTGTCTTGTTAGTACTATTAGTAGAAAGTGTAATTCCTGAGCCAGCAATCAATGTTAAGTTATCTGCTAAACCACTTGATGTTACTGTATCTTGTCCAGATACAATTATTCCTCCAAAAGCATTTTGTTGTGTTGGTAAATCTGCCCAGCTTAAATTTCCATAACCATCAGACTTTAAAACTTGATTAGGGCTTCCTGTTGTTCCATCTAATAAAAACTTACCTGATTTTAAATCAAAAGCTCCATCTGTATTTATGTGTGCAGCAACGGTAGAATCTGTTGCAAATATTATAGATTTACTATCTGTAGTACCAATAACAAATGTACCGTCAGAAACTAATGTTTGTCCATCTATGTATAAATTATGTTCCGAATCAGAAACATTAACTACTGCTTGACTTGTTGTATATCCGTAACTTCCGTCTAATATATGGTCAGCATCTGCTGAACCTTTCATATAGCTCGTAGAGCTATGGGTTACTTCTGCCATTTACCTATCCTCTAGTAAATTCAGAACCGAAAGAACCTCCTAAACTTCTATAGATATGTTTTAGCCTATCTATTTCTTGAATGGTTTGTTTCACAGCATCATACCAATCTGGATAAGCACTGTGATTTTCATCTAGTCTATCTACCATTAATTCGAAATGCATTTGTTCAGCTTCAGCAATTCTACTAAGTATAAACTGCATTTTGTACTCATGGTCAACAAACCTATATTCAATCTCATAATCTTTTTTAGGTTCTGGTTGATTATTATCTTCAGACATCCTTATCTCCTCATGGAGATTCTACTATGAGTTTTTGAAACTAGAGGTAATTGAACGGTATGCATTCTTAAATTTTGAACTTAAATGTGTTTTATGTGTTATGTCTTGATACTTTTGCTTTTCTGTCATTTGTCCTACTTGAAATTTCCAATCATCTCTTTTAAAAGGAATAACTTGTATAAATGGGGTACCTCTTTCAATTATTATATCTTTTTTTGTATGAATTATAGTTGGAAAGTTTATATGATGATATGAATCAGTTTCTACAATTCCAGGAAGTACTGTAAATCTTTTTTCAAATTGGTATGTAGGTTGTGTAAACATAACTGAATAACCTGGTGGCGTATATATTCTCCAAGGATTTGTAAATTTAACACCTTCTGGAAAGTCATTTTTCTTTAATGGCCAGTTATATATTTGAGCTGTATTATGAAACTCAATACCATATGGAAAATTTTTATTATCCCATTCCAATATTGTGCCATCATTTTGTAAAAGAAAATCAGACCACATTGGTATTATAAAACCTTCGCTAATTAAATCTACAATAGCTGGACATCTTTTTACAGTTCCACTTGTCCATTTTTTTGCTGTATCTCCACTTCTTTCAAATCTTCCAGGAACACTACCATCAGGTGAAGCAGGAGTGTTGATAGTTTCTTTCATATCTTTAAACCATTGAGGTATAAAGAATTTAGATGGTTTTACTCTAGCAATATCTTCAAGTCCAGCTACATCAGTAGCAAACTCTATATATTGATTGCCTCCTAGTTTAAATTTCATTTATTTATGGAGCTTGATACCACTCATGGTCTTCTGGTAAATTTTGGCATATTTCATTGTATTCAGAAATTTTTCTTTGATATATAACATCAAAATCTGCTGCTTGTTGTTCTGTCCATGTTGAGCTTTCTTCATTAATAATGATTTCACAATCTCTTATTTCATATCTTTTATTTTGAGCTTTTTCAACCCAATCTACAGCTTCATCTGGGTCATAGAATAAAAAATCTGGCATTAGTATGTCCCACCTAAGTCCTCGTATTCTTGACGTTTTGCCATAATTTGAGATTCAACTATTTCTCTATCTTTTTGCATTTCTTCACTAGTACCTAATTTATAGTAAGAAACTTCTAAAGAAAATATATCACTTCTTAAATCATTTAGTTGCTCTTCAATAGATTTTTCTTCAGGTATAAAAAATTTAAAATCTTCGTAAGCCATTTAACCCTCCAAGGTTGTTATTCTATCTTCTAATGTTTCTATCTTAGCAGATAATTCTTTTATTGCTTGTACTAAAATAGGAACCATATGTTCTTGAGAAAAACCTTTTACTGTTTCTCCTTCTTCTAAATCTGAACTATGTTCCTCTGTGTAATAATCTACATTATCTAAAACCATACCAAAACTATCTGTATATCCATCATCAGTCAGAGCTTGTTTCACATCTTGTGCTGTTAATGTAAAAGCTGTAGCTGTTAAGTGTTCAGTAATATATCCAGATAAATTTTCTTTACTAGTAAGCCTTGTTTCTACATTTCCTATAAAGTTTGTTTGTACTGGATTTAATCTATTTACAAAATTTATACCAGGAACAGTATTTGCATTAATATTTAATAATCTTGAATCGTGAATAATAGGGTTTGGGTGATAATGTGTAGTTACAGAAATGTTACCATTAAAATGATTAGTCTGATTCATATTACCATTACCATTACCATTATTATGTACTGACCCAGCATGGGACCATCCAGTATTTACTTTCACATTATTATCTATAAGACTGTTTACATCTGCAGAACTTATATTTGAGTTACCAGTTCCAAAACCTAAATTATTATGACTTTCATTACCATGAGTACCTAAGTTAGAGTTACCATTATTACTTGTAAAACCTCTTGAGTTTACATATCCAACTGTTGCTAAGTTATTATTGTTATTTCCTGTATGGTCAGAAGATGAATGATGGTCAGTACCATGGTTATCATAAATCAATATTGCAGAATTACTATTTCCTTGACTTAACATGTTACCTTGAACTTGAACAGAAGTTACGTTACCAGTTGTATGAGAGTGATAAACTCCAGCATTATTGTTTGTAGTACTATTAACTAAAACATTTGCAGAATCTATTCCTGTAAAAGAACCTGCTGCATTTGTAGAAGTATGATTATGACTATCATCAAGGCCTGCAAGATTATTTGTATTAGTAGCATTATGGTTGTGGCCAGAGTTTGCTAAATTATTATGACTTTCATGGTTATCAGTTATGATAACAGCACCAGTGTTAGAATTACCAGTTGCTACAATACTACCAACTGCGGTTACTGATGTTACACCTGCGTTAGCAGGAACGTTGCCCCAACCAGGAGAAGTACCTCCTATTAATACTTTACTTGAAGTTCCTACATCTCCACCAATATATAAACCTGCGGCAGGGACTAATCTTACTGGTCCAACAGCAGAGCTTAATGTAAGACCACTTGCGTAAATGTCGCTTTGTAAAGCAAAATTTCCAGCGTTATCTTGTAATGTTCCAAATGTTCCACCACCTTTAACATACGACATTGTACTTCCGCTATCACTAGATAATTCAATATAAGTATTTCCAGAAGCAGTTCTTATTTCTCCATCTATAGTTCCATCTATGTTTGCACCAGATATTGTACCTGTAATAGTTACATCATGAAATGTTGCAGAGTTAGCCCCTATTTGATAACCTGTATTAGCGTCAAAAGTAGTTGACTCAATGTTGCTTGAATTTATTTGTGTTCCACCAATAGTTCCATCAGTAGCAGTTATATTTCCTGATATGTTTGCACCAGAAGCAGATAATGAATTAGCAATTAATGAACCATAAAATACTGCGTCACCATCTGATTGAAGTCTGTATCCTACTTGATTATTAGCACTAAAATTAGAAGATTGTATATAAGTTGCACCAATATCAAGTCCACCAATATCTCCTTGCTCTGCATGTATAGTTCCATCAGTTTCTACATAGAATGGTGCAGAAGTTGTAAATGTATTAGAAGCAGAACCTATCCAAAGGTTTCCGCTACCATCTATGTGAAATCCATCAGCCATAATTTTAAGGTGTTATATGGAATCCAGTTATTGCACTTAAGGTTACACCACCTTGAGAATTTACAACAAATGTTCCATTTCCAATATTTATTCCTCCACTAAAAGTACCAGTAGCACCAGTTATATCTCCTCTGAAGTTTCCATCATTAAACTCTACAGAACCATCAGCAGCAATTTTCCAACCTGAACTACCAGCAGTATAGTTACCCTCTATTGTACCAGCAGTAGCATCAAGAGTTAGGTAATAAGTTGTACCGCCTGTAGTGTAATCAGCAGATAAAGTATCTTCAGATATATCCCATCCACCAATAGAACCAGTTTCGGCTGTAAGGCTACCTCTAAAAACACCATCAGAAAACTCCACATATCCATTTGGATAATTAGCATTTTGTTTTTGTATTATCCAACCTTGTACACCTTGCTGGTAATTATCAGATTGAATAGTGTCATCAATCTTAGCATTAGTTATAGCAGCATCTACAATCTTTGCAGTAGTAACTGCTAAATTAGCAATCTTAGCTTCAGTAATAGCAGCGGTTCCTATATTTTGTGTTTCTACTAAATTACCTCTAGCTTCTTGTTCTTCAGAAGGGTCTGACTCATTTCCAGCTTTGTCAACTACAGTAAATCTCCAGTAATAATTTTCACCATTAGCTACTTGTACTTCACCTATAGCAGGTATTTCATTTCTTAAATGTGAAGCAGTTACAGGTATTTGTCCTTTAGGTGTCATACCAGATATAGAAAAACCTGATGATTGTGAGTAATAAACATTTAAATGGTCAATATCATTTTGGAGTGTAAAATCAATAACATTAGAAACAGGATTTCTATTTATATCTTCTGCTGCTCCTAAATTGTGTATTATTTGCACACGTGTTGCACCAGGAGCTATTGTTACGGCTTGGTCTGGTTTAAGTGGAGCTACTGTATCTACGGCAGTTGTTATGTAATCAGTTACGTAATCTCCTGTTGCTCCATTAGAGTTTACTGGTTGAACCCCTACTTCATACTGTGTATCTAAAGCTAATCCTTCTATTGTATAAGTTTCTTGACCCCAAGTTACTGCGCTTTCGGTATAAGGGTCAGTAGTTCCTGTTTTTCTATATCTAATATTGTAATGAGAACCATTTTGTATTATTGAGCCGTCCTCATTTAAAGGTACAACCCATTCTATTTTTATTATTGCTTGTTGAGCACCTAAAGCATCTTGAATAAATCCAGATGTCAAATTAATACCATTAGTAGATGTATTATCTGGGTCTCTAACTTTTCCAGGAAATGTTACTTTAGAACCTGCTGTAATACCAGTTACTGTAGGAGAAAATCTTAAGTCATCACCTAATTTAAGTGGAAGGTCTCCAACTTCAAGCCTTGCACCACCAGATTCAAATTGTACATATGGTGTCAAATCTATATATTCTACTTCTTGAGAAGATGGGGTTCTTAGTCTTCTTAAATAAATACCCATACCTGATTTAATAGGATGTGTAATTGAGGTAACTCTTATTTTTTCTGGATTTATATATTCGCCTTGAAAAGCAACTTCGAATAAAGCTGTTCTTCCATCTTCAATTCTCTTAGCTTCATTATCTTCAAAACCTAGCTCAGGGTCATAAATAAATATATTATCTCCAACTTCAAAATCACCTTGAATATCGTAATAATCCAAATCTAAATCTATTGACCTTTTAACTCTCTTAAGTTCTTTTAAGAAAGCTCTAGCTCTTTCTTCTTTAGATATATGTGGATGTTGAGGTTCTGAAGCATAAACAACTCTTTCAAGTAAATTGCCGTTTATGTCGCGGTAAGGTATTGCATCATCGGTAACATCTAATGTATCAAAGTTTTGTCCACCTATTGTTTCAAGATACTCTACTGTAGAAACATATTCTCTAGCATCAAAAGATGATTTAATACTTGATGGGTCTATACCTGTTATTGTTGGGTCTTCACCAGAAGTTCCCCTAACAACAATAGTTTCTGCATATTCATTTACACCATGACCAACAAAAAGACTTGTTCTAGGTCCAATATCTAATAAAACTTTTCCAACGTTAGTTCCTGAAGGTATTGGCCTATCTGTATCATCTGCTGTTGTACCTATTCTTACTTTCCACTCAATATCTAGTTGTGTTGCAATTCTATTTAAAGCAGTTAACACTGTTTCCAAATAATGAGTTCCACTATAACTAGTTTGTGCATCTTCTGTTTCTGGTGCGCTAGTTGGAACACTGTAGCTTACTATTCCTGTGCTAGTATCTGTTTGATGTTTAGCAGTTCCTTTAGTAATTCTTAAACCATCTAAATATCCATAAAAGTGGTCTGCATTTTGTGATAAACCAATTGATAAATTTAATCCAGTAGATAACCATAATTTTGTATCAGGTTGTGGTATTTTAATTGTTTTGTCGCTTCTCCAACTATCTACCATAGTTCCATTTTTAAATGTGTAAAAGTTGTTTCCTTCTCTTGTAATAGCAAAGTGATTCCATTGACCATAGTCAATTGTTCCTAAAGATTTTCCATTAGCTATGTCAAAGCAATCATCAGTAGCTACACCATTTAAAACCTTACTAGTTGACGTTACTGACCTCATATAGACTTTAGATGTTCCTTGACCATTTTCATTAAGTCCAATCATAAAAGAAGGAAGTGAATTATGTTGCGTAGATGCTAATACAGCACCCCATTTAGTTTTAGCTCTAGGTTTTGAATAAGCAGTAGTTCCATGAAACCATGATGAACCATCTTGCCAATATTTAGAATAATAAGCTTGAAAGTTTGGGTCAGTACTCCAATAATCAACAGTTCCAGCATCTGAATCAAATATAGAACGAGCTCCTGAATAATAATCTGAATAGTCGACATTTGCTCCTGTAGAGTTTTTACCTTGCCAAAAGTCTGTAGAAGGTAATGGTAAGGTTTCTAAATTTTCTATTAAATTTTCTATAGTTATTGGTGAATTATCTGCTGATTCAGTAATAGTATTTGGGTTAATTGCCGAGTCTGCAATATTAGATGGGTTACTAACACCACCTTGTGCTGCTTGACCACCTCTTACACTCCAGCCATTTACACCACCTGGGGCAGTAAAATATCCACCATACCAAGCATCAGGTGCGTAAAACCAGTTTTTATTTATGTCATGTCCTTGATACCAGTTCCTAGAATCAGCAATTGGATTTGGGTCAACTCCAAACTGAGGAGTCATTGTAGATAAGTTTCCACTAAAATGACTTCCTCTTAGTAAAGTTTGAATATGTTTTCTGTATCTATCTACAGCCCATTGTTTAAAATAATATTTTTTTGTATTTTTGTCATAAACTACACCAAAAAATCCCATTGCATAAGCAGCATCCTTGTATGCCTCCAAATCAGAAGCAGAAGTTATCTGACTACCATCTCTTAACGTATCTTCTGTACCATCATATTTATAAACTTGTACAAACCATGAATGTTTAAAACCTCCAGTTCCTTTATGCCAAGCTATATCAACCATCATATCAAAATGTTCTTGAGCTATTGTTGTGTCATAAGGAAAACAATCAGCTTCTAATATGGTGTTATTATTGGAATCTAATTCTTTAACCCATACAGAACCTGTTTTATCCCATCTGTAAAAAGCTTCTTTAACTCCAACAGCATACTTGACTGTTACAGGAGTTGCTACTAATTGTTTTAAAAGAGCATAAGATGGTCTAGCTTTTATTATAGTTATCCCATCACTTCTGGTTACTGAACTTCCATCTCCAGTATATCTTATAGGTATTGGTTCATTGTTTTGTACTACACCTGTGTTACCAACTCCATCATCATCTGTACCACTTTGGTTAGTATCTATCCAGCCTCCGCCTGTACTATTAGTAGCGTATGATAAATCATGTTCTATTGGAAAGTATATGTTGTACCAAGTTCCATTTATTATTACAGCTATACCTTTATCTTCGTCATGTAAAACGTCATAAAGATTTAATCTATGGTTATCATTACTAAACTTAAGACCCTCAGCATTCTTAGGCCATGGTGACGTAGTACCTGGTTTTATAAAAGCATCTAATGTATTTCCTATACCAAAAGTAGGAGTAGTGTTTTTTAATAAGTCCATAACATGTCTATTTGGGTCAAGAGGGCATTTGGACCAATATCCAGCACCAGTCATTCCAGTACCACTTTGTTGAAACTTACTTATATTTGGGTCAGGAGCTGCTCCAGTTTTAAGAACAGTTTGACCTGCATTTTTTAAATCCCAATATACAAAAGGAACGATAGCTTCATTAAGTATTAATCTATCAACAAAGTTTGAACTTACTTCAGCGTTTTCTAAATCAAATTGAGGCATACTATCACGGTTGTAACCTGTACTCCCACCACTCTATTGTAAAGTCATTTTTTGCAGGATGAAATCCTGGGTGATAGTCAACTAATACATAACCATCACCATCTAAATATAAACTTGTATTACCAAATTTTGCTTGGTCGTCTGATATTTTTGCTGTGTCGTAAAATTCTAAGTTATGTTCTAAATCGGTCTCATCGTCATAATCTGTATCACCATCTGTGCCTTCAAAATTTAAAAGTAAGTCGGTATCTTGAATAGTTTTTTCAGTTATAGTTCCAGGCCAAACACTTCTTAATCTTCCGCTGTCATTATTTCTAAGCAATCCATAAGGTTGTCCATTATTATTATTAATTACGTATTCTAATGTATTATCTTCATAGACTCTAGAAGATGAACCATCGTTTTGTATTTCACTCACACCTAATCCTTTATTGTCAGAATCTCCAAGGTAAACAGATATACCAACTCCTTCAATTTCTGCTGTTTCTGGCTCAATAGATAAAGACTGTATTACACCTACATATTCTGATGAAGGTAACATTACACTATCTATCCACTCTGCTGCTTCCATTTCTGAGTCTGTTATTACAATTTGGTCCCATGGCTGTATAGAATTCAAAATATAATTTGGCACCAAAGATAAATCTAAAGTTACTATTACTTGACCTTGTGACATTAATTTTTCTGTAATAGGCATTATGCTTTTACCATTTTTTGAAATTCATTTATATTGTCAACATATTGTTTGTATACATTGCTAGCAGTATTGTGAGATAAAGCAGCATTTGTATTTGGGTCAATTAATTCATATCCAACCATAAAACCAAAAACAGAACCATTAGCATTGTTTCTCAACATACCTCTGTCTGTTATAGATGTATCTGAATCTAAAGATTTTAACCCACCTAGAATCCAATAATTTCCATCTTCTGGAGAAGAAGAACCATCTTTAATAAAACCATTTAATATATTTGTTACATCTGGAGCAGTTGATGGAGCTGACTCTAAAGCAATATTTATTTTTGTACCAGCAGTGTAGTAATTTGTTATTACGCCTATGTGATGCGCTCCTCTTCTTAATGAAAAGTCTACCACAAGTCTTTTACCTCTTGTATCACTATCTTTATAAGTAGTACATCTAACTACAACTAATTCTGGTCTATTAACGAGTATTTGTACTCTGTGCCAACCTAAGAATAATTCACCATGTTGGTCAGAGGCTGAGGCTGGGTCTCCTTCGGAAAATACCCATTCTTGTTCTGTAGCATATTGATTTACATCCCATATAAAAGTATTAAAACTGGAAGTAGCAGTACTTGTTCCTAAAACCATTTTTATAATTCCATTATCAAGAACTAATGTATCTCCTACAGACCAGTCTCCAGCGTATTTACCACATTTGATACTTTGAACTACTGTATCAGAAGCTCCTGGAGAAGATTTTTCCATATGTTCTCCCATTCTTATTTGACAACATCCTTTGTAGTAATCACTAATATCCAAATTATATATAGAGTTATTATTTCTCAATATACTTGATTGATTTATATATAAATTTGTTGTATCAGATGCTGTACTGCTTGTTAAATCTCTAGCAACTCTTAATGCTCTTCCAGGTAATGAATTATGTATAAAAGCAAAGTTATTTCCTGGTGCAGCATGAAATTGTTGATTTGTTGCTGTAGTTATAAAATCGTTTTCTAATAAAGCTCCAGTAAGTCTTGATTCAAATTGTACATCACCTACTTTACCTATGTATTCTAAATTAATATCATAGCTAATTCCACCTTGTAAATATTTTTGTATATCCACACTAGAACTAACTACTTTAACATATCCATTTAATGTAGTATCACCATCGTAAATAAAAGGGACATGTTCATCCATAGTTGACATTGATTGAAGCTCATCTCTTAAGTATTTTATATGGTCAATAGTATGTTCAACACCACCAAATTTACCACTGATAGACAAACTTTTTCCATCAGGTCCTGCACTAAGTTGTAGTGTTCCTGGAGATATAAAACTAATTCTTCCTAAATGTATTTGATGCATTATACGTTCCTTATACCTCCACCAGCGTTACCTTCTCTATCTAATCTTTGTAATGCTTTTTTGATTTGAATTGCTGCTTTTCTAGCAGAAGCATTATCTACTGGTATACCAGTAACATTAACAGATAAATTTTGAACTATGGTGTTATTACCCCTACCACCTGTTGTAAGTGGTTTTACTAAGAAACCTGAACCTGGAACAAATCTTACTTCTTCTGGGCCATATTCTCCAACAAGAGCTCGCTTCATCATGTGGTCTTGAGTTCTACCACCCATTGCATATTTTTTAGGTTTAATATGTGACATATCTGGAATTCTTCCACCCATTTTATAACCTTTTGTTCTTAGCCCCATCATTCCTTGAGGAACATATCCAGAAGGTCTTCTTCCAGTATCTCTATATCCAGCTCTAAGTGCAGCTTGTCTTGCAGCATCATTTGTTACAATTCTTTCTTCACCAGCTGAATTTATATATACTGCAGGGTAAGCAGAACCTGGTGGAACATATATTGTTCCATTATCTTCAGCTACTTCTACACCCATATCCATTTCTTGATGTACTGGTGAGCCACTTAATACTTTTTCAATGTATGCTTGATTTTTTGCAGAAGAAGACATCTCGTCTGCAGATTGTTTTGTAATTCCAGTAAAAGTATCTCCAAAGTTTTCTAAAAATTTTCCTAGTGATATTCCTAATTTATCTTCTACAGATTTTAAGTTTTTCTCAAAGAAGGTGTATCCAGAACCATCAGTCTTTCTAGTTAAGTTAAGACCTAATGATTCAATAAATTGTTTTAGTATTGTAGTTCCAGACTCTTCTCTAAAGATTCTGTTTAGACCTTGATTGTTAAATACATCAAGAATATTTTTTATATTTTTTAAATCAGCATTAGTCATGAATTGCTCTTCTTCTCTTAATCTATTAGATTCCATATTAAGAGCAGTTCCTTGTTTAAAAATTGGAGATAAAAGTGGATTGTATATAAATTTCTGATATTCATCTAATAGTCCTGCTTCTTCAAAAGAACCTTTAAATGTATTCATAGCTTCTTGGTAACTCATTTTATCGCCCAGTTGAGCTGTATTAACATCTGATACATATTCATTGAATTCTTCTTCGACAGCTTTATTTTTGTTTTCATCATATATAGATGGTTTTGTTATCTCAGCACCATCAGGTCCAAATATGCTATCAATACTTCCTTCTTTATATTTTTCTAATGCATCAATTAATCCATCTACCTCTGTTGTGATAGCTCCATATGATTCAGCTAAAGTAGAAAGTGTATCTATATGAGGACCAATATTCTCTTCAAAATATAATATTGCAGATGTTAGTGCTAAATCAGCTTCTACTGCACCTTCAGTAGCTGCTGAATATTTATCTTGTGCTGTTTTTACTCTTAGAGTCATTTGCTCTTGTTCATCTAGTAATCCAAAATATTCTTCTCTTGTAGATACAAGCTCTTGGTCTATTTTTAAAGCAGCAGCTTGTGCATCTTCATATTCTGTTTGAGCATCAGCTAGTTGTAAGAAAAACAACTCTTTATCTTCTTGTGTTTTAAATTCACCTTTCATTTCAGAAAGTTCTTCTTGTGCAGCTTGGAACTCTAATGCACTTATGACACCTTTATCGTACATTCTTGCAAGAGTATTAACCTCTTGTTCTTTATCCTGTATCGCGAGAGCTTCTTTTGCAGTATATTCACCAGCAGCTCTCTTTTCCATCTCTCTTAAAGAAAGTAGTTTTTGTAATATTCCAATACGTTCTTTAACAGTTACGTTACCTTGTTTACCTTCTTGTTCTAATTTATTTAGCCTCTCTAAAGTATCTCCAATTCTATCTTGTAATGAAGCTTCGTCTCTTAATTGTTTCGCGTAAGCTGCTTTAGATTGCATTACATTTAATAAAGCAGAGTTTCTAGCTCTTTCAGCTCCTGTTAATTGAGTTACCATCTGGAAAGCTTTTTGTTGGTCAGATGTGTATTTTTGTGCTTTAGTAGAAACACCATCCATAAATGCTTCAAGGAATGTTTGGAAATTTCCTTCACCATAAGTAGAGGCTATGAATGCTGAAAATGCTTCTACGTTTCCACCGAATCTTTTTATTAATTCTGCAAAGTCATCAAATGCTGCATTTACTCCACCAGCTGACCCAAAAGCTCCTCTTAAACCATCTACAAAACCATTTGCTACATTTTGTCCGTATTGTGTAAATAATTTAGAGTTTGAATTAATTCCTAGTATTGCTCTAAATGCTTCCGCACTATTTTTAGCCATATCCTGCATAGCTAATTCAGTTTTTGGTATTCCTTCTTTTATACCTTGTGCAAATCCACCACTTGTCCAGTTACCAAATTGAATCATAACTTTAGATGGTGAACCGAATCCAAGTGCTTCTCTAAGTGCGGCTACAACCTCTTCACCCATTTCTCCAAACATTTGTCTTATAATTGGGAATCCATCTTCTATACCTTTTACAAAGCTTTCTGTTATCTGAATACCCAAGTTGTTCATTTGGTCCATATAGGCATCATCCATTAATGGAGACTTAACACCTACATCAGAAGCAGTTGCAGGAGCAGTTTTAATTAATTCAAACTCTAAAGCCTGTGCAGCCATTGGGTCTTCTAAAGCTCTAGCCGCTATATCTCTACCACCTAGACCCATTTGTAGTAATCTATCTGCTGTAAATTCAAATCCTTTTGCTCTTAATTGTGCAATATCTTTTTCATACGCTTCTATAGCTTTTCTGTTATCTTGTAAATTATTTAAAAGTTTACCGAATGATACATCTGTTAATTCTGCGTCTTCTAATGGTTTTCCTAGTGCAGTAGCAGCTTCTCTTATTTGTTTGAAAGCCTCTTTAGCTTTAATTGCAAGTCTTAATGACATTTCGGCTGTTATGCCAAATTCGTCTTGCATCTTTTTGTTAGCGTCTGTTATTTCATTAGATATTGCTAATTGAGCATTCTTGTAAAGCTGTAACATCTTAGTTGTACTATCGCCAGCTGCTAAAACTTCTCTTTCAGTTAAATAACCTGCAGTTGTCATTTCGTCTAAATAAATTTCTAACATATCTCTCAATGCACCCATTGCATCAGAGTCTTCAGGTAGCATTTCTAATGTATCTGCAATATCAGAAATACTCTTACCAGCAAGATTGTTAAATGTTTCCATGAAAACTAAGAAGTCTAATATTGCCTTACCAACTTCAGTGTCAGTAGCATCTGGCATTTTTACTCTGAATGCATCTGCTAAACTTGTAAATACTTGATTTAATTCATGCTCAAGAAAATCTGAACCACCAATATTTGCTATTAGTTGTTCATTTAATCCTTGGAATAAATTACCTTGTCCTATTCTTGCAGCTAGTTCATCACCTTTTATTTGTGTAAATGCAGTGTATTTATCTAATACATTAAAGAGTCCTGTACCTATATCGGCAGAAGCAAGTCCAAATGAGTTCAAATCCATATCTGCCATTGCTTCTGTATATAAGTCTTGGAATACATTAAATGGATTATCATCTCCAATCATTGCATCAATTATTTCTCTACTTGTACCTTTAAAGTAAGATGATAAATAAGTTCCATCAATATCTTCAGAGAAGAGTAATTCATCAAATATATTTTGGAATGTAGGTATTTCACCCATTTCAAATATGCCTCTAATAGCTTCTCCAACTGGAACAGCTATTCTATCTTTTATTTGTTGTTCTGTATCACCAGTTACTTTTTCAAGTAGTTTGAAGTAGTTTTTTGCTAATGCTCCTTCATCAACTTGATTTTCAACAAGTAGCATTCCATCTAAAAATGCTTTACCTAATTGCTCAGAAATATTTTTATTTTGTTTAGCTAATGCTTTCTCTTGCTCTTTTACATATTCTTCTAAAGTCTCAGCAATTGTAGTTTTTCCATCAGGTGAAAATACATTTTGTTCTTTTGCTAAAAGTTTTCGAGCTTCAGCTAGCTTGACTGTATTAGATTGAAGCTCTTGGAATTCGTTAGTAATTTCTCTTAATGAGTTTTTATATTCTTCTAATCCTTTTGCTTCTGCACCTGCTCTAGCAATCATCTTTATTAGTGGAGCAATTACACGCATTACAAGTAAAGCCATACCTCCAAACTTAAATATGCCTTTAAATATTCCTACAAACTTTGCACCAGCTACTGTTGCTTTATCAAAATTCTTAGCTAAATCTGCTGTAACTTTAACATCTTTACCTCTGAATTTCATAGTTTCAAATCCACCAGTAGAAGCTAACTGTCTAGATTTTTCTACCATTGCTGCTACTTCAGAATCTAATCCTCTTAGTATTAATTTTCTTCTACCTCTAGTAAAGCTCTTATTACCTTTTCCATATAATCCATCAAGGAACTCATCTAATTGTTTAGTAGCGCTTCTTTTACTTACTGGGCCAGCAGCAGTTTGTAAATCTCTTAGTTGTCTCTTAAGGTCACCTAACTTAGGTAAAGCTTCTTTAGCTTTTGTTCTATTAAGTTTAGCCTGAGCTCTTTCTTCTATTCTTAGAGCAGCAGCGTTTGCTTTTCTAGCAGCAAATTCTTTAAATTTATTAGCTAAAGTTTTCTTTTCAACCTTTTCAGCAGCTTCAGTAACTGTAACACTTGTAGCTTTTACTTTTGTTTCAACTTTTTCAGCAGCAGCTTTAACTTTTTTAATAACTGCTCCTCTAGCTTCAACTTTATTTAATCTTTCAATAATTAAACGTTGTTTTTCTAATAATTTTGCACGCATTGCAGCAGTTCGTGATGGTTCAACTCTAAGAACATCTTGTGCTCCAGTAGAAGCTGGTAATTGTCCAAATGGTTTTTTACCATGTGCTGTTACTGGAATTCTAGGTTTTGGTGCAGGTAAAGCTTTAGGCACTCTTCCTGAAGGTAATGCTTTAGGAGCACGCAAAGCCATATTCTGTATAAATGACCTACCCATTTTTGCAAAATCAAATTGGAAGTTACTTCTTGCGAATTGTATTAAACTCTTTAGGTTTTTAAGAATAAATCCTATACCAGCAAATGCACCACCTAGATTAATGAATGCTGCTCCTACTCTTGCTGCTGCAGCATTTAATACATTAGAAAGTTTTACAGTTTGTAACATAATTGCATCTGATAATGCAGCATATGCTTTATTAACTCTTTGTTGCATTCTTATTATTGCATTAGGAGGTTGAGGACCATAAGTTCCAAACCTATCAGCTCCATAAACATTTCCAGCTTCAGGGTCAAAACGTAGTTTTTGTAACCTACCTCCACCTGCTGATGGTATTTGTGTTCCTCTAGGATATTTTCTACTTGCTTCAAAGAGAGTTCCATCGCCTTTAGTACTTTCAAAGTAATTGGCATCACGTATCATCTTTCTTCTTCTATTAAGAATTTTGTCAATTCTCATTTGACGCTTAGCGTCTTCAATAACTGCTCTATTTTCCTTTATTTGTCTAATACGTGCTCTTCTTGCAATATTTCTTGCAGCTTCAGCTCTTATATCGGCAATACCAGGACCTCTAGTAGCTGATTGTGTAACTCTATCTCTTTGTCTAGCAAGTCTTCTAACTAACTCTTCTCTTCTTGACATTGGACGTTCTGCTAAAGATGCAAACTGTCCTCTCATGGAAGCAATTAAAGTTTGGAATATATCCTTCATTGCAGAACCAAATGCTTTGAGTGGAATTAGTAGTCTTGCTACTTGCGCATTTAAAGCGCGTAATATTTTTTCAAATTTAGTAAATAGTATAATTGCTGCAGGGTAAGTAGCTTCTAGTCCCCTTGTTCCAGTTACTCCTGGAATAGTTGCTAAAGCTCTAGAGCCTGCTCTTGCAGGTAATTGTCCGAATGATTGTCTGCTTGATAATTGTAATTGTCTTGTGCCAGGTAGTTGACGCATATTTCTGGCGGAAAATAACATATCCAAAAGTTTTTGTAATCTTGGAATTTTGAAGTCTGTTGCACCAGCGTATTGCCCTGAAGGTAGTTGAGGTAATTGTTTCGGCATCATGCCCCTTATGTTCCTCATCGGTCCTATAAAAGATAATTTCTTTGCCATTCCGATTGCTTCTGTTGGAATTCCTGACAATGTTCTAAACATTGCTAATTGTGCTTTTAGCATAAGTGTTCTTAGTTTTCCAAACAATTCAGCATTACCAGATAATTGTCTTTGTATTGAATATATAAACTTATCGAATAAAGTTAAATTTTGATAATTTAAAGCACCTAGTTTTCTATTAAACTCTAAAGCATTTTCTGCCATTTCTGTTTGGCCTTCTATAATTTCTCCAGATGCAATCTTATTTCTGTATTGTTGAATCATATCTTTTTCAGTTCGCATAGTTGTAATTGAACCTTGAGATATAATTTCGCCTGCTTCATTGTAAATGTCTGATACATTTTCTACTACTTGAGTAGTTATTTCATCAAACATTTCTTTTGTAATAGTTCCTGCTGATAAATCTCTTAGTAGTCTAGACATTATGTTTCCACCACCTTTACCAGTATCCTTATCAAATGGAGATAAAAATTCATCTAAAGTTTGTGGAGCTTTTGCTTGTATTGAGAATGGGTCAATACCTTGCATGAATGCGTCTGCTATTGGCCTATTTCTAAAATATTGTTGTCTTGCTAAATTTTCTTGTCTTCTTCTTTTACCACCTGTGAATCCAAACATATTAAGTAATCCCATTCCAGGCATAGCCATAACTTTATCCATCATTGATATTCTAGAACCTTGAAGCCCTCTCATTCCAAATCCTGCACCAGTTTTTTCGTCATATAAAACACTTGATTCAAATGATTTACCTGTAGGAACACCTCTCTGAGCAGCGACACTATTTAAAGCATTAATACTTTCTGATGCATTTTCAAATACTCTTAAAGCAACAGCCATATCTCTTACATTCGAATTCATTTGTTTAAATACTGTTGATATAGCTAAAAGAGGTCCTAATACTTTAGCAACAGTAAAACTTATTTTTTCAAAATTATCCATAATTAAATATGTAATATTTGATATTTCTTCAACTAAAGCTTTAGCTGTCTCTAAACTTCCAGTATCTTGTGCTAAATTTAAAAATCCTGCTGAAGTAATATTTTTTAATCTTGCTATTTGTGAAGCTAAAGTATCATATCTTCTTTCTGCTTCTAAGTTAAGTGCATTGTTTTCTATGAAAGCTCTATTAGCAGTATCTATAGCATCAAATAATGTATTGTTAGCTTTAGATAAAGCAAGTATTGCTTTTCTACTTCTGACTTGTCCTAGTCCTAATTCAGATAATATTTCTAAACTTGTCTTACCAACTTTTGATGTGTCGTCTAATCCTTTAATAAATAAAGCAATTGCTTTTGTAGAATCAACAGCGAATAAATCTACGAATTCTTTCATAGAAACTCCAGCAGTTGCTGCGAATATTTCTAATTTACTTCCACCTAATTCTACTGCAGTACTAGCCTCATTCATTAACCTAACTATTGCAGTTGCACCTGCTTGTGCTGGCTGACCAATAGCTCTTAAAGCAGTTGAAAAAGCTAAAGCATCTACAGCAGCATTATTTAAAGTTCCTGATATCTGTGCAGTAGCTGTAGCAATTTGCATAGCTGCATTTACAATTTCAGATTCAGTTGCAGCAAAGTTGTTACCTAAGTCAACTAATGTTGCACCTAAGTTATCTAATTCATCTACTGAACTTCCTGTTATTTCTTGAAGTCTAGCCATTGATAGTGCAGCTTGTTCTGCACCTAAGTTTGTGGCTACTGTTAATTTCTGTATTACTTTAGTAAAAGAAACAATATCTTTTGCACTTACACCTAACTGACCACCAACAGCTGCAATCTCATTTAATTCTCTAGTAGTGACTGGAGATATTTTTGAAAGTGTTATTAATGAATCTGCAATTTGTTTGAATGCTTTATCAACATCTTTTACTTCTGGACCAATATTTAATGTTTTCTTAACAGCTACAAAAGATTCTTCAAATCTAGATGCAGTAGCGGCAGCTATAGTCATACCACCAGCAACAGCACCAAAAGCTGCACCTGATGCAGACATTAATCCTCTTAATGTATTAGATACAGCAGCTGTGGATTGTTGTATTCTTGCAGCTTCTCTTTTTATCTGTTGGTTGGCTTGCTTTAACGTTTTATCGTCAAAGCCCATTACTATTCTAGCTTCAAGAGAGTATGCTGTAACGCTATTTCTGGCCATTTAATTACCTATAAATCGTTTAAATTTGTTCTAGCACCGAGACCATCCGACTGAGCAATGAATTGGTCTAGACTCATTCTACTACGAGGCCTTCCTCTTCTGTTTGCTTTCGCATCTAATTCAGCTTTATAATTTGAACGACCTGATGATGGATTGTAATCATCGTCATCATCAATCAAACCTTTATCTCTCATTGCTTGTTCGTAGTGTTTAGCAAAAAATAGAGATTTATCCATAGGTAATCCTGCCATGAGTAATAAGAACCTACGCCAAGTTATATCTAAGGGACTTTCGATTTTATACCATCGTAAAAAATCAGCTTCTAGTTTGTTCCACTCATAGATTACATCCATGAGTGAGAAGTTTATTCTTTTGGGTCGTCTGAACCTTCTTCAGCTACTTCCATTTCAACTTCATCATCATCGCCACCAATACCATATTCGTTAAGAAGCCATTGAAGTAATTCATCTAATTGATTCCATGTAGCACCATCGTCTAACATATTTTGTAGATTTTCTTTACCTACTAATGACTCTAACCATTCTGGTAATGAGTTTGTAGCCATACCACCAGATTCGTCCATAAATCTCATTTGAGTTAGAACTACTCTAGCTGGTAGTTGTGAAGGAAGTTCATATTCTGAACCCGCCATTTTGAATTTAATTGGCTTTTTATCTGCTTCTGTTATTGCAGCATCAAAGTCTTTATATTTTTTGTCGACCATACCGACCTATCTCCTATTGTAAATTAATACTATATCAACTATTAGTTGACATCAAATGTTGTTGTGTCGTTAGTGTTATCAACAATCTTGAAAAGGTGATATTTACCACCTGTGCTTCCAACGTTAAATGTTGAATCAGGAACTAACAACTTAAACTCAGTTGCAATTACCACTTTTTGTGGAGCCTTTGCGTGTGACATTGAGAATGCACCGACTGATACTACTCTAGGCATTTGAACATGTCTGTCTGCACCTGCTGGTCCTTCTGCAATTAGCAATGCTGCTAATTCGCTGAAAGAGTCAGTAATAGGTGCTTTGACAACATCATATCCTGCTGCGTAGTCTGAATCGTCTTCACTGACATAACTGTCAGTTTGTCCCATTGCTACTGAAAGGTTTTTAAGTGAAGCTTGTGAAAGTTCACCCATTAGTCTTGCTTCCTGAGCAGTTTTAATGGTTTTAATTGGGTCTATTTCTTCTGCAACTAGAATGTCCTCGAAAGTTCTATCCATTTCGAGAGTCCAACCATCTTCAGAATATCCAATGTCTCTCCAAGATGCTGATGCTGTTGAAACGCTTTCAAAAGCGCTTGAACCATCATCACCTGGATAAGCTAATCCTGAAGCAGCTCTATCTGCAACATAAAGAACACCAGTACCAACTAATACCTCATTAATTGCACCACTTGTATATGTAGCCATTTATCTACTCCTGCTCGTCTAATCCGATACTATCTTCGAAGATAGCCTCATCTTCGTGAGACTCTTCAATCGTATCCTCATTATCTTCTACTGCTTCATCGTCTTCCACAGTAGAATCAGCTTCATCAAGTACTGCTTCGTCTTCCTCAATATCAACAATGAATATATCCATGTTGTTATTAAGTAGGCGTTCAGCGTCTTTCGCCTCAACCTCGACCCATTCTTTCGAAGTAAAGGTCATGCCAGTCACTGTATCACGGACAGTATCTGCCTTTGTGAACAAAGGACTAACCTTAATCTTTACTTTCGAATCTTTTTGTTTATCTTTATTATTGTTAAACATAATACTCAAATGTTATAGGATGTTTATAAAAGTAGTGGTATTTAAAAAAAGTTTATACAGCTCGATACATCATTGCAATACCTACATCGTATCTACCCAAACCAGTTTGATTTTCATTTACTCTTGTAGGCATTTGAGGAATATCTATACCAATGATTTTTGCTCTAGTTGATGTAGTGTCTGTTGTGATATATTCATTTTCCATATTGAAACATTCTTGTACTATAGCGTTAGCAACTTCCATAGCTTTTCCATAATCAGGAGCTGATGTATTTCCATCTCCACCCCACTGTCCTGCAAAACATTGAACAGGTATAATTGCTGATTGTATATGTACTTGTGATGTTGGTCTTACTAAACTACCACCAGCTCTTTGAAAAGTTATAAAAGGCATTTCAGCATCTCTTGGTAATCTTGTAGCTATTCTTGTTCCAACTAAATCAGTTATGCTTGTTTTATTAAGCAAAAACTGTCTGAAAATAATTTCAGCGTCTGGTGGTACTGGTTGGTTAGTTGTAGGCATTAATAGCTCCGTAGTTGTCTATTTGCTTTATTTTTATAATAGTAAAATATATCTCGAATTGAGTTATTTGAAGTATCTAAACCTTTTCTACCATTAAGCTCTGCTTCAAGTAAATGTAATCCAACTCCAGGATGAGTAAGAAACTTTTCAATAAATACTTTTTTGTTTTGTTGAACTGAACCACCTTTACCTTTTCTTGCTTCATTTACTAAAGATAATATAAATCTTTTAGCATCTTCATATCCAACTTTTTGGAAATATGCACCTATTACACCTTCAAATTTAGAATATTCAATTGCACCAAGACCAGTATGACCAGTTCTTAATCTTGTTTGTTTAAAGTTATCGTACAAAGAGTCTTCAGGGTCCACAAATAAATGTAAGTCTTTATCAAAAAAATCTTTAGCTAAATTTTCAGGAGTTAATATTTCTGATATTGCATTGTTTGTAAATGATGAAAAATTAACAACATCTTCAGGTAGCTTACCTTGTTTGTTTTTAAATTTTTCACTAGGAGAAACTTTTCTAGCATCGTGTACGTGGACACCAGAACCATCTCTACTTCTACCATCAATAGAGCCAATATTGTCAAGATGTGGTGTTTTTCCTTTTCTTTCATAATACGCCATAAGTTTTTCAGCATAGATACCTTCTCTGGTACTAAAACTAAACTTGTAAGATAGTTGTCTAGCTATTTCTTGTGTTCCTTGATATGCAGCATCATCTTCAAAAATAATTTCTTTCATTTCTTTTATAACTTCGTCCATGTCTGCACCAGAAGTTATACTCACTACACCTTTTTCTACTTTAATATTGTCAGATTTGTAATTTACCTTATTTACAGTGTTACCAACAAAATCATCATCTAATTCACGTTGTGCAATTCTATCGTCTTCTTCAATAGCTTGTTGAATAACATCTTGTAATCCTTCTTCACCAATTTGTATAACTACATCTGAATCTATTACTTTTTCAATAATTCTATTTGTATTCATATTATTAATAATAAATCTTGATTTATTAACATCTAATAAACTTTGTGCTACTTTTAATTTATCTTGATGGGTTCTTGCCATGTCGAATGCTGCTTTTAATAAACCTGTAGTATCAGTAGTAGCTGCAAACCCTTGCTCTAAAAGAATTGAAGTTCTTTCTAATGCATTCATCATATTTCCTGGAGTATCAAAAGAACCTCCAGCAGATAATCTTGACCAAACGGTTTGTATTGCATTACCTACTTTACTTGCAGTACTTGCAGCAATATATCTAACCTTTTGCTGAATTATAGCTCTTTCACTTTCTGGTAACATTTTCATAACATCTTTTAAAGCTTTTTCCATTTCTGATAAATATAAAGTTGTTAAATTACTTTTAGCTCTACCGCCAGAAAGTGCTTCTCTAATCATTCCAATTTCTGAATTAGGTCCTTGTGGTAAACCTATCATTGTTTGGTAATTAGGTATTTCTATCCTATTCAAACCAATTGCATTAGCCAATCCTTTTCTAACTTCAGAGGCTCTAGTTCCAATCATATTTTTTAATGTTTGAAACTGATTAACTCCTAACAAACCTTGCATCATAAATTTAGAGTTATTTAATAAATCTCCTACTGCTTGTGTATATTCAGGTTGAAATTTACCAATTCTAGTTCTAGTATTACTTAAATATCTTCTAGCTTCATCACTATTTGTTCTTAATAATCTTTTATATATCTGTGCATCAAACACTGGCATATAAGGAAGTCTTCCAACTATACTTTGACCTTCTACTTCATATACGCTTGTATGTTGAGCAGGAGTAATTTCTGTCATTTTCCCAGTAGATTTACTCATAACAAATCCACCACCTATGCCAGCTTGTCCTATTTGTCTTTTAACTATACCTAAAGAGGTCATATTAAATTCTCTAGCACCCATTCCTGCTAAACCTTCAGCTAAAAATCTATCCTGAGATTCCATCAGTAAAGAATTAGGGTCAATAAACCTATCATTACCAACCATACCATCAGCCTTTCCTTCCATTGTTTGAAATGCTTTCATACTTCTTCTATTCATAGCTCTCATAACTTCATCTTGAGAACGTCTAGCAAATTTTCTTTGAGCAGCAATAAAAGCATTTTGAGCACGTCTTAAATTCTTTTGTCCTTTTCTAATCTCTTTTAATCCTCTATCAGTTTGACGAGCATCCATTCTTGCTCTTTTACGATTTGGGTCAGTATCTTTAAGATACATTGTCATACTTCTACCTAATGATTTTTCATTATTTTTTACTACATTTCCAGGGTCTAAACCTAAATAAGCAGCTGACTCTATAGCAGCTCTTGTAAAGAAATAAGAAGGTAAATAAAACATGCCATCTGTTCTTCTAGAATATCCACCACTAGAATCTGTAGCTGGTCCACCATATTCAAGCGCCACTATATCTCTAACAGCATCTGCTTTTACATTTCTTTTAGCATCAGAAGTACCAGCTACAACTGCTGCTGCAAGCATACCTGGACCTTTTCTAGCTTCCTTGCTGTTTAAAGGAATAATATGTATAGATTTAGCAATATCTAATTTATTAGGTATGAAATTGTCTTCACCAGGTTTTCTTGTTCTTCTGTTTTCACTTCTTCTTTGGGCTTCGTTACTAACAGTAACTCCACCTTGAAATGCATTGCCTGACCTATTCCAACCTGTAAGTTCGTTTGGTATTTGTGAACCTTCCATTAAGGCAGTAGCAAATTCATGTCCTTTATCTGGTCTAGACTGTAGAACTCTATGAGCACTAAAATTTCCTGTTATATCACCATGTTTACTAGTACCTACTTTCATTTTTAATCCTTCAGCTTCAATCATTTTTGAGTGAGCATTAATTTTTTGAATGTTAACGGTTTTTTTATTATTACCCATTCCATTAAACTTCATAGACATAGCACCTTTGACAAGTTCAGATTCTATATGGGTTAACATTGCTAACTCATATTTTAAAGATTGTATTCCCCTACCGTAAGAAGCTTCTACTCTAGGGTCGTTAATAATTTTTCTTAAATTTTCTACTTTTCTTTTAATAGCACTTTGTAAACTGCCATCTATTAAGTTTATACTTCTTATAGTTCCATCACCTGCATCAATTTTTATATGTTCTTTAATATTTTGAATTTTGTAAGCTTTACCACCTTGAGTTATATATCTTTCTCCATTAATAACAGTACTGTTACCTTTTTTAGCAGCTGTAAGAGCTCTTCTTTTATTTTCCGCATATCGCAAAGATTGGTAACTTCTATAATATCTTTGTTTATTAATATCTCTTTCGTCATCGTAATAAAAATGTAATGCTGATTCTACTACTCCCATACCTCCTGATTTCATGTGAGGACTATAAAAATAGTTTCCTAACTTTGTTCCAGTTTTAGTATTTACCATACCTCCACCACCTCTCAAATGTTCTACAAGCTCATTATTCGCAGCTTGTCTTACCTTTATTAAATCTCCTTCTATTAAATTTTTGTTTTGGAAAAATGCTTCACCTAAACCACCAGTTACAGACCTTAAATCTGAATCTAAATTACCAGCAGTAAGTGAAAACTCTAAAGCTTCTAAAGCTCCTGTTTGTCCTAATTCTTTTAATCCTTCTTGAGAAACTATCATTTTTGTTAATGCATCTGACAAACTTGTCATTCCTAATTTATTTACTTCTCTTGTAAAATTGACAATACTTTTTACTTGAGTGTTAAAGTTTAAAGTTGCATTTCTTGCAGCTTTTGCAAAATCTGTTGTGTCTAAACTCATAGTAATACCAAGATTACTTAGAGACATAAGTAGTTGGTCAATAGTTGCACCTGGTGTATTATTACCTACTGTTTGAGAGCTAAATCCAAGTTCTACTGCTAAATTGTTTACCAATCCTGCAAAAGTAGGGTCATTCATACCTCCTTGCATTGCTTGCTTAAGCCTAGGCTCAGTATTGATAGCTTCTTTTAACCCAGTGTGTATATTTTTATTTGCAAAAGTCTCAAGGTCATCTGTAGAATAACCAGCTAGCATACCATTATAAGGATTTCTTATTTCATTAATTCTGTAACTATCTTGGCTCAAATTATATCTATTTCCAACTCCATCAGCTCTGTCTATACCAGACTGTGCATAATATGCCTGTACTGTATTAGTTCTTCTTGCCTTATGAGCTGCTCTAGCTTGTTTAGAAAGATTAGTTCTTAAATGAGCAGAGTCTTTATCTATTGTTTCTAACATGTAGTTCATCATTTGGTTATCCATTACACTTTTTATATGTGCTTCAGGATTAGTAAATGCTCCTACTTCTAACCCACCCATTATTTGTTCAAATCTTTCATTAGCCATCATTATGTGTTCATTTTTTGAATCTACAATTCCTTGTCTTGCATTTAAAGTAAATGGAGTAATTTGTCTAGAATTTTTACTTCTTGCCATGTATTGTTTAGCTTGCATAAATGCATTATTTCTTATTGGGTCAGGAGCTCCAGTAATAGCTCTCATATAAGTAGCCATTTGCCAGTTGTGTAACATGTTCTGTTGAGTTGGTCTTCTAGCTTGCTTTTGTGTTTCTCTATCAACGACTTCTGGATTAAAAAATGCTTTAAGTGCAGCTTTCTTACCTGCACCTCTGTTAATTTGTTTTATAACTTGTCTGGATTGTCTACCAAAATATAAACTTGTATATCTATCAATAGCTCCTATATTTGTTTTAGGTAGTGCTCCTCTTGCTTTTGGAACAATATTTTTAGCATAAGATAAAACACCAATACGTTGAGCTGATGGCATTAATGAACCAGTTGTTGCAGTTTTACTAAACCTTTTAAATGTGTTCATTGTTTGTTGTATATCATAAGGTAAAGAAACCAAACCAGCCAATGGAACACCAAGCATACGCAACGTAGACATGTTGTAACCTATTGCGTATCTTAATTCGGAACCTCTAAGATTTTTAAGAGATTTAAATAAACCTACTCTTCCAGGTCCTGCAAATAACGCAGGTCTTGGAATAGCCATTAGTCAAATAAGTGTGCTGAAGCTACTACACCAATTATATTTCCTGACCTGTTTTTAGATTTTCTTATAGAATCAATCTCATAATAAATATTTGAATCAGAAGAGCTCTGAAATCTATCATTTGCTTTTACGTCTACATTTCCATGAAAGTAAATTGTAAAATTTTCAAGTACTGTATTTCTGTCTCCTTTGGCTTCTGTTGTACCAGCTGAATCTATTTTACAAGTAACCCCATTTAAATGAGATTGCCATGACTGACTTTCTATTCCACGTTCATCAACAGTAGTCTCTGAAATTCTTTGAACGTTTATAGTGTCTCTAAATAATCTTTTATGTAGTTGACCTGCCATGATTTTAGATTAACAGGCGAAACGAAAATTATTGTGTTTTGAGTTTTAATGCTCTTTTAGCTCTTCTACTTTTAGACTTACAATTTTTACAAAAATGAGATTTTGAATCAAAACTTCCTAGTGATAAATCTTTTCTGCACATCAAACAAGTTCTTTTACTAGGAGTTTCTTTTTTATTATTTTTTATACTTTCAATACAATTTATACAAAACTTGTTATAACCATCTTGATATTTTTGTGTCCTACTAAAATTATCTATAGATTTTATTTCTTTACACAATGAACATTTTTTTTCATTCGGGTCAAGTCTTTTAGCTTTTGCAGTAGCTTGTGCTTCTTGTATTCTTTTTGCAACATCTATATCATCTCTCATCCATGTGTGAAAAGCATCTCTTCCTATAGGTAAGTCTTCAAATGTTTTTAGGTTAGTTAGTGATGAAATGTTATTTTCTATAAGATATGCTACTTTTTCAACAATTTCATAATCTACACTAAATACAGCACCAAGTCCACATTCATGCCGTATTTGTCGTACTCTTTCTGAAGATATACCCCATTCATCAGCGAATTGAGATAAAGTTTTATTAGGCTCTTTTAAAAATAAAGCTTTTGCTTCTTCTAATGTAGGTGCTTTTCTATTAGGCATAGCCTAATTATATCTTATAAAAAGAAAGTTTTTCTATATTTACCTAAAATTTGTAGGTCAGCACCAGCTAATAAAGTTACTGAATTCATACCTATATTTCCAACATAACTTATTGAATAATCTCCTAGAGATTCTGAGTCTGCTGCGGTGAAATTTGAAACTTGGGAAGATGATTGTGCTACTATTTCACCAGCTTCTTGTTGTGCTGATAATACTAATTGTGACTCTAGTAACCTAGCTGAAGCTCTAGCACTTACATATTTAAATGCATTAGGTAGTGTTCTACCTTGTCCTCCACCTGTATTATATCCAGCAGTATAAGTAACTGTTATATTATCTGGATAAGCAAAAGACCATCTACTACCTATTCTTCTAATACGTCCATTCTCATACCATAAATAATCTTCTTGATTTCCGTATGTAAGAGTAGTTCCGTCTTCAACTACAGATGTAACACTAAGTACTGGTCTTTGTTCTAAAAATAGTTCTTTAGTTTGATTACCTGAGAATGTTTCTGTATGAGTAGCATAATCTACGTCATAGCCAACATACTCTCTAATAGCGTCATCTATTAAAGGTATTATATTATTAGTTAAATGTGTTTCTAAATCAGAATGAAAATCAATTAATGCAAATGTTTCAACATCTGCAGCAGTTGAGAAAGCCATTTAGACCTCCTATTCTTCTGAGTCGAAATCTTTAACTTCTTCTACCTTAGCGGATTTATCTTCAACTGGTTTTTGAGCTTTCTTTTTTGCTGGAGCTGCTTTCTTGGAAGATTCTTTCTTCACAGGAGCATCTAAAGCACCTTGCTCTTTCAACCACTCGGTTGGATATTCCTTTCCAGCTTTAGCTATTAAATCAGCATTACTCACTGGTAAATCTGCAGGAACACCTTTCCAGATTTTTCCGTCAGGTAATTTATATATGTTTTGTTCTGGTATTGTATACATAATGTTATCCTAACTTACTTACCACGTTTTTTAGGTTTTTTAGGACCTTTCTTTGGTTTATTATGGTAAGACAATTATCTTCTCCTAGGCTTACGAATGCGTCCACCACGCTTCATTGGTCTGACTCTACCACCCATCTTCATCCTACCAGGTCTTCCGTATGATTTTGGTCTACCTCTAGGCATCTAAAAATTCCTCTTCTTCAGGTTCTTCTTCAGGTTCAGATTTAGTTTTCATAAACTGTTTTAATGTTTCTTCTGCTTTTTTAAAAAATTCTTTATCTCTAACAATTCCGCCATATTGTTGTATTTGATTTTTAACGTCTTCTGGATTCATTTTTTCTCCTAGTCTTCTGAGGGGTGCTTACGAAACCACCCCTCTAGAAAACAAATTAGTCCTATATGTTTGTTATAGAACAGAATGCTGTTGGGCGATATACTACAAAGCCAAGACGCATAGTTAATCTAATTGCCAATTGGTTCTTTGCGAAGAAATCGCTATGGCTGTCGGAAACAGCTAGGTCAACGCCTTCTCTCATTACTACTTGAGCTGCGTCACCACCACCAAACTTACCAACTAAAGCTGTACCTTCAGCAATAACTGTTGAAGGAACTACTCTAAGACCCCAAATTCTTGGAGTCACATCAGCACCAAATCCGCCTGCTACAACGAAAAGAGGATTCTTAGCAGCATAACCTGCTGAATCTGTTCCTGCAAAATCGTTGACAGCTGTTACAATTTGATACCAGTCAGATGGATGCATTACGATAGAATCTGCTTCTACGAAAGCATCTTTTCTGATTTCTGTGATTGCTTGATAAATTTGTCCTAACTTACCAAGTTCCCCACCATATGGGTCACCTGTGTAATCGAATGTATTGATACCTGATTTGTTCAATACACCTGTTAGGTTTGGAGCTGTACCGTTACCATTAATTAATTGATTATCCAAGTTCAATCTCATCATTGTTTGTAAACGTGAGTTGACATATCCTTGAATACCAGAGACGTCAGCTAACAACTCGTCAGTTACAGGTAAGAATGTAGCCATCTTTCTGATGGATTCTGTTCTTTCTGTAAATGCAAGTGCTGATTCGTTTGCAGTGGAGATATCTCCTGATTCTGCAATAGAACCTGCATTGTTAGTGAAAGTTGTCTCTTCTAAGTAAACCCAAGCGTTTTGTTGTGTTTGAATTTGGTCAAACAAACCTATAACGCTATCTGGATTACGAAGAGCGGTCTCTAGGATTCCTGGAGCTCTCATGCTCTCTGGTGGATAACCAGTTGTATTTAAAGTTGTTTTGAATTCTGCTTGAGAATCTACACCTTTAACGCCATTTTCCAAGTATGCATTATATGCTTTTGATTCAGCAAATTGTTGTCCAATAGATTTTGGACCATTTTGTGATTCAGGCATAGCATTTGGGATAGCATTGACAGGTGCTTCTGCAGCAACTTCCATTGCTTTCTCATTACGAGCTTTTGATTCTTCGATTTTTAAATCTTCAACAAGTTCTGCAAGTTCAGAGTTGAGGCCTTTGATTTTCTCTTTGGCTTCAGGTGTGTACTTGCCGTCTTCTGAAGGAACGAAAGCTTCTTTAAGCTCTTCACGAGATTTAGCTATTTGCTCTTTGAGCTCTTTAACTTTACTCATTATTGGTTACTTCTCCTATATATTTGGTTTATATTTTAGAGGACAGGCTCGTCCTCTTCTGTTATGTCAATATCCACTGTGTCAGCTAATAATTGCTGACCTTCTGACCACTCGGCATCAAAACCATCGTCAAAGGATTCACTGTTATCATCTGCAACGGCTTCAGGTAATTCAACTTCAGGTTCCTCTGAAGATTCTACCTCTTCTACAGCCTCAACGTCATCAGATGGGTCTTCATCTTCAATGTCGTCTTCAACAGGTTGTTGTTCTTCTACTTCTAACTCCAAAGCACCTTCAGTTCCAACGTTTTCGATAAATTGGTCTAATTCGACCCATGCATCATTTAAATCGTCTTGTACTGCTCTTAGCGCTTCAGTTGCTTTTACTCCGAGGCTTCTTCCATCTTTAGCACGCAACATCGCAATGGCGGTAGCTCGTACCATCAAGTCGTTCAATGCAGCAAGCACATCTTTGACTTGTTCTGAGAAAGTTTGACTTTTCTCGGACACCTCTATTTCTTCTTCAGAATCTTGTGCATCTATCAATTCTTTTAGATAAACCGCAGGGTTTTCTAACATTTTTGCACAATGTTCACAAGTTTCAGCATTTGCATTGTGTGCAACTACTGGCTCTTCAGAAGATTCAGATTCTTCTTCTTTTTCAAAAGATTCAGAACCTAAAACATTTTTAACTTCATCTTCAACTAAATCTTCTAGTAATTCTTTATTGGATTTAATTGCCATAGTATAAGTCTCTTGGTTTGCACCAACTAATACTGGTGAAACTTCAAAGACTGTTAAATCTTTTAAATATCTTGCGTCAACTTCTTCATCTGAATTAGCACTTTTAAAAGGTGCTCTTTCAGCATCATTGACTCTATAACCGAATGACCATTGTTGCATGTCACCCATGTTTTTTACTATTTTATAAGCTTCTTGTCCAGAATCAGTATCTAAGAAAAACTGACCATTAAAGGTAGCTTTTCCTTCGTCTTCTTCAATTCTTCCTTTACCAATTGGCATGTCCCATTTATGAGCCCATACCATAGGGACATCACCAGATTTAAAACCTGATTTGATTGAACCTGGGAGAACAACATCTCCATCGGAATCTAGACTATTGAATACTGAAAATACGGCAGAAACTTTACCTTCGGCATCGTCCTTCAATTCGAAGTCGATTGCCTTTACTTCTTTTTCAGACATAGCTATTAATATCTCCTCTGTTAACAGATTTATTAAAAGGTACGCTATATAGTAATTTTTGCAGAAGCTTTTAAAAAGAGTGGTATTTTATTCGTCTTTTATATCTTTTATAACTGTGAGTTTTGAAACTGGCATTGTTACTTTTCTGTCAGTCTTTTTATGTTTTCCGTCTTCCATTATTGCATAGACTTGCATAGTGGCTTCTCCGTCACTTACTGATGTGACTACTCCATGAACAGTTGAGGGTGGGTCTGGGTCCTTGTTTATAGACCAACTAACAGATTGTCCTACTCTAACACTAGCTGCTTTCTCTCCACTCTTTTTAGATGAGAGAGGGTGGGAAGAAGGTAGTAAGTCTTGGTCATAAGGCTTTCTCTTAAATCGTCCAGTACGCAAAGCGTGTAAGAACCCATTTACTCTGGCTATTCCCCATTGGTCAGCTGAAGTAACATTACCTCTAACTGAAGAAGGATTAGTCTTGTAAGCACCGACACCTCTATTAAAAACTGAGACCAAAGTTCTGGTATTTGTTCTATGCTTTGGATTTTTAGCATTATGATTTTTTGTCTTTTCAGAAAGTATTTTTCTTACTCTTGAAGAAACAGATTTTAAAGCAATATCATCTGCCATAATTTCTGCTAAATCAGATGCATTTTTTCTCCTAGCTCTAACAATTTCTTTTTGGTCATTAATAATTTTTTTCATAGCAGGAACACCTATGTTAGAAACACCACCCCACTTAATATTGGCAATAGTGCCATTAAGTCTGTTATTGTTTTGATGTCTACCCATAAAACGTTCTCTTCTACGAACCCAGTTAAGAACTGATTCACTTCTATCACCAGACTTGTATTTAGTCCAATTAGCGAAGGCATCATTTCCTGTAAATGATGTAGGAGGGTTACCTCCGTTACCAGCTCTTCTCCAAATCTCAGGCCAATTTTCTTTTAGGTCTTTAGCATACCCATATGGAAATTGCTTATATTTTGAATTTGAAAGTGATACTTGTTTATCATCACCTGGACTTGGAAAATTTGTTCTATCTTTTTTAGGTTTTTCTTTTATGTTTTCTGGTTCAATACTAAATTGCGATTCCATAATAACTTCTGCTTCTTCTAAACTTACTTTGAGTTCTTCCATTATATCAACAAGATAAGATTTTTTTGACCTTTCCATTTGTTCATGGCTTGCACAAGGCATATAGTAAGTAGTACCTCTTACTTCATGTTCGTGATAACCTTCGCAACCAATTTCTTTAGCTCTTCTTTCAGCAGCTTCTATTGTGTCATACATCCACATATTGCTAGAAGTATTTCTATCTGGGTGTCCTGATTTTTTACCTAAAAACTTTTCAGCTTCTTTTTCCGTATCAAAACATTTAATTACTTTTCCTGTGTCATGACTAATTACACAGAATGCACCATTAGGCATTTTTGCAATATATTTTTCTTCATTACGAGGTTCTTCATTTTGTTGTATTCTAGGTTGTCTAGTAGATTCAATTGGATACTGAGTAGAGTCAGTAGTAGCTTTAATACTTACTTCATCATTGTATCCAGCAGCTTCTGGTAATCTAGCCACTTGTGCAGCTTGGCTTCTATTTTCTTGCGGAGTGTCATTAAGAATTGCATTACCATTTGTATCTACTTGAATCATATTTAATGGTCTTAGATATACATCATGTTTTTCATCTACATCTAATCCAACGACTTGTCTAGCTTCACCAATGGTTATCCAACCACCAGATACGCCCATATTTACTCTTTTGTAAAGATTGTCCATATCTGTCTGTAAAGCTCTTACGCCTTGAATATCATACATACACTCAAAACCTTCATCTTTAAAATCTGGTATTAATAATTGATGAGTCAATTCAGCAGCTACTGTTCTCCACATAGGAACAAGTTTTTGCTCTGTAAAAAACTCTCTTAATTCCTTCGTATTGTTATAGGTGGCCGAATCCAATCCAGCCCCGAGGCCTGCGAGAATTGCGGGCACGCCTAAAACTGCAGATACTCTTTCTTCTGGGATTCTTCTAAGTTCTGCTAACTTCATTTGGTCTGGAGAAAAAGATACAATATCAATGTTCATTGCACCAGACAATACCATTGGAGCACCACGATTTTGTCCACCAAATTTTTCTTTATACATTTGAGATATTGCTTCTGCTTCTTCTCTAGTAGGTCCACCAAATCCATCATTTCTAGGTGTGAGTACTACGCCTGGCACAGCCATGTTATTTAATAGTGCCGCTGTGAACTGGCCAGCAGATTCATCACCTAAAATTTCTCTTAAAACTGTTTTTAGAGGAGCATGTCCTCTACGATGGTCATTTGGGTCTATACCTTGTCTTATATGAACTACATCAGATTCTGGAAGTTCTATCTTGTCGCCTTTACCATATAAGTAATAATCGTAATGTGTAATTAATTTATTTTCATTACCTCTTACTTCTACTAAATGTGGCATCAATGGAACAAGCTCTACAACTTTACCATTTTTATCTCTGTTCTTATAAAGGAACGCATCTCCTAATGTATTTAAAGCTAAAACTATATAATGTGATAATAGGTTAGCTGACATAAAAGGATTAGGTCTTGAATATAATTTTGATAGTGGATGTTCTTGAATTATTTCACTATCTAAATACTTTGTGTCTTTTCTTATTACTTGTAGCTTAGGTTCTGAAAATGAGGTTGCTAGTACATTAAGACATGCGACTACAGCTGAATTACCTGAGCCATCACCAATTTCTTTTAATTTCTGTGATTCAAAAAAACCAGCTGAGCTGTTATATCCATATATAGAAGCATCATTGCCAAAGTGCTGGTTAAAATTACCTTGTAGTTTTTGCTCACTATTCCCTCTTCTAGGAATAATGAAATCCAGAGCCTTCTGGAATCTATTTTTTTCTTCCATCTAGTAAGCTGTCCATTCTCGTCTAGTTTGTACTGACTGTGCTGCGAGACCCAGAGCATCGACTTGGTCGTCATGTGCTCCAACAGGAAAAGTCAATAACTCTCTCTCTAATTCCGTAAGCCAAGCTGAATCTTTACGAAACATAACTTCGCCTGCCTCCATCCTAGCACTTAGTGGTAAAGCTTTGGTTATTTTATCCTTTTCTGCACGCATTTCTTTTACACGCAATCCTGCCCTTTGCGCTTGTTGTATAAATGCTTTTGAGAATCCCTGATTTTCCATAAGTACATATCTCCAATTATGTTTATGAGATTGTCTTTGCATTGCAGGAACAATATCAGGTCCCTCCATTTTTACTCTTACTAAATCTTCTAAGAAAAGTTGATTACTAGGAGTTCTTGCAAAAGACATTATTACTGTATAGTCAGAAGATTTTTCAGTAGTAACTGCAACATCAACTGCTCCAAAATGTTCTAAATCATTTGGGTCCCATTGTCCTCCACCACCTACATAAAAACCATTTGTATTTACATCAAAATAAGATACCCACTCTGGTTTAAATAGTCCTTGTCCTGCTTCTACAAATTCTGCCATATATTCTTGTGCATAGACAATAGAGCCTACTTCTCTTTTTGCTGATTCTAACTCTTCAGGGTCAATAGCAGGATTATCAAGTGTGGTAAATCTAAATCTTTCCCAATTATCTTGTTCTCCAGCAGTTTCCCAAAGGTCATAAAACCAATTACCAATACCAAGTGGAGTACTAATAAATAATGCAGAACCTTTTCTTTCAGTTAAGGTAGGTCTTAATACTTCTTGCCAAACTTCTGGCTTTACGAATGCTGCCTCATCAATAACAATAAAATCTAAACCTTCACCTCTTAGACGTTGAGGATTATCAGCAGACTTACAAGCAATAAAACCACCATTTGGAAAAAGAACTTCCATGTTAGCGATTGAAACTTTTGGTTCAATTTCTCTAGGAAAGGACATTGCTGCTGCTTCGAGTGCTCTCCAGCCAACCCTAGCAATAGAAAAAGTAGGAGCAACCCACCAAGCTCTTCCACCATTAAGGGCAGTTTGGAGACATAATTGAACACCAAGTCTAGTCTTACCAAACCTACGACCAGCACAAAGTATTTTCCAACGTGCATCACTTTCTGCAACTTTTTTTTGTGCTTCATGTAATGAAGGTAATTCTGGTGCGTATATTGGCATTTAAATTAAATTTTTTGATTTGTTTCTTAGCCTTTCTATAGAATTCTCTATACCAGTTTTTGCTTGTTGCCAAGATAAATGATTTTGCGAATCTTGCAACTTGTTTGGTTCAAGTAATAACATTGCAAAGTGGTCTGCTTCTAATTTTTTTAATTGTGATTCCACAATAGTTTTTTTATCTTCTTCAGTAATAAATTGATAATCCATAATCTCCTACCATCTAAATTTTTGTTTTTTAGCTTTTTCAACTTGGGCTAATGATTTAGCACTTAATGTTGCAGGGTCTTGTACAAAATCTGCATCCATTGGTGTTTCAAACATAACATTTGTTGAAATTTGTCTTTGACATTTAAAAATACATTTAGGACACATAATATCTGGGTCCTCAGTAATTTTATGTTCTATCTCATAAACGTGTTCACAAACTAAACACTTATAATCATATCTAGGCATATCTCCCCAAGTAAGCTCTTACAAACTTAGTGTACTCTCTTTTTTGTCCAGATATTGTTTTACCATCAAAAATATCGTGATGAAATTTACAAAAGATAGCCACATTACCTTCATCATTAGAGATGTCTCTATTTTTGCCTCCCATCCCAATTCCAGTAATGTGTGCCATCTCCAGCCACTGTGTATCGTTGCATTCAGGCCACTCACACCTGTAATTTGCACGTTTCAAAGCTTTTTCACGAAGTGCAGATTTATTTATTTTTCCTGTCCCTTCTCGCTTTTTTTGTCCCATACCAGATATACCATGAGACTTGCTTCTTCGTTTTTTAAATTCTGAATATGTTTCGTTTTCTGAATCCCACTCTACTCTAGACATTTTGAAACCAATCTTTAGGAATATGATAATTATGTTGAGATTGTTCTTTAAAAGAAGCTTTCATCCAATCTTCATATTTATTTATAGTGTCAGAATACTTAGGGTCGTTGTAGTATCTATAAAAATTTTCTAGTTCTTTTTTTTCAAGCATTTGCTTTTCTTCTTCGCTACAGAACATATGCCAGTAAGCTCTACTTCCACCATTTATATCAATTTCTGTTAAATACATATGACCAATAATAGGTTCTCCAATATTGGGATGTACTAATTCCCAACCATCATGAAGCAATTTAAAAGTTTTAATCATATCTTCTTCCATTATTACAATTTCAGTGTCTTCATCATAAAGAAACATTTGACCACTAAAAGAAAAATTATAACTAAATTTACCAGTTGGTAAAAATTTTTTTACTGAATGTTCTAATGGTTTTACCATCCAAGGCAAGCAACCCTCCCATAATGGTCTAGATAAAAAAGGAAATTCATCTAAGGTCCAATTCTGTTCCCAACCTATGTACGGATAAAGCATATTGCTATCTAAAAATTTTCTTTCTCCGTTAATATATTTATATTTAGAAGGATATGCAGTAAGTATTGATTTTAAATTACCAGTTTCAACTACTGCTTCTTTGTACATTTTAATTAATAAAGAATCCCAACCATCAATAAACAAAGTATGACTATCAATACTTAAAATATAATCTTCACCATCGTACAATTCTGCTACAGCTTTTCTTGCAATACCTGTACCTAATTTTTCTAATCTATTGTGTTCAGAAATAGTATCAACGTAACCTCTTATTCTTTTACCAAATTGATTCTTAACTTTATCTAGCTTTTCTTTTTCTTTATCAGATGAAGACATAGAGCGTATACCAAAATAAATATCTTCTGGTTTATTTGCTTTTGAAAATGCATCTAATATCGTGGCTTCAAATTCCGTATCGTGCATTGTTGGCATTGCTATAAATATTGACATAATAAAATCTTAGCAGATTAGTATTTTAGATACAGCTCTCCTAAGAGAGCCGATGATGGGAGGAGGTCGGTGTGGATGCCGACTTAACATTACTTTAACATTTCAAAAGATAGGGTGTGGTATTTAAAGATAAGAAAATACCTCGCCATTTTAGACGAGGTAAATTCTTAGTGAAGGATAATATCTTTAAGCACTCTTTTTTTTGTACTTTGGATATTGCATTTTTGCTTCTTTTAGAACTTTCATAAAAGAGTTCATCCAGAAAGTTTTGTCATAACCAACAGGTCTTAGCTCACCATAATTGTTTGCTGTCATGTGTGGTTCTAACATTAACTCTGCACCAATAGAATCCCAAATAGTTTTTGCTTTATGGTAATCAAACTTTCCATCAAAAGCTATTAAAGCTCTAAAGGCTGCTAACAATGGCACTAATACACCATTTTGTAACATTCGGTCTGGCTTTCCTTCTGTAGGATTGCTAGGACATTTTGCTGCAGAATATGTTTTAAACATATATGTCTCTTCATCACCACCAGCTTCTTTCCAAAGCTTTTCAGCAGTAAATTGCATATAGTCTTGAAATTTTAAGATTTTCGCTAAATCTTTATCTCTAACAGAAAATAAATCAATATTCTCATCGTTATCATATATGCTCATAACTGTATGTTTACGACCATAACCAACAGTATCTATTTCAGGTTTGAATTTCATTTCAGTTCCATCAATTCTCAATGTATATAGAGTTGTAAGAATATCTCTTACTGGAAAATTACCTGTGTCACCTTGGTGATAAACAACTAAATCTTCCCACTCAGTATTTTTAAGAGATTTTTTAATCCAATCAAGTTTACCTTGATAGTTCCAAATAGATTCTTTGGATACTTCATTAGATGAATTCAACCCAACTGATATGTCAAGTTTTTTAAGTTCTGGAACTTTTGTCATAATAAATGCTCTAACAAATCTGTCCTCTGGAACTTCATCTGCATCTTGAATTGCTTTTAATAAGTGATTACCATTTACAAGACCATCTCTAGTTGTTTTTGATTTAGATAGACTTAATGTAAGTTCACCTGTTTTATTATCTAATTCAGCTTCACTTGCATAAATGTGTAATCCAATTGCAGCATACCCAAACATATCTGGGTGTGTATCAGCTTGTGCAACAATTTCAGACAATTCATCAAATGATTTCTTATCTGTAATTGGGTCTCTTGGATTTGGGTCGTTAGGGATATCTATTTCCTTTAACGATTGAGCCTGAACATAACAATAAATTTCTTGTATGTCTTTAGCGAATGGATGAGGTAATGTTCTTACCCCTAATGTATTTAACTTTATTTTTATAAAGTCTTTACTACTACTCATAGTATTCTCCTATTTCCGTGAAAGTCTTTGACTTTCCTTTATACCTACAACTTTTGTTGAGGCTTTATAAGAATACCACATTGGTATGAATGAAAAGTAAAAAAAATAAAAAATTTTTAACATATTTTTAACATTAAAAACTATCACTGTTTTATTTAAGTGTTACTATAAATCTTTAATTATAGGAGATATTATGAGTATATTAGGAATGATTGGCTTAGGGCTTGCTAGTAAACGTGAAATAGAACGAGCAAAGTTCGAACCAAAAAAATCTAAAAGAGCAGAAGGTCGCTACTTAGGTAGATTCTCAGTAGAACAACTAGATGCTATTTACCATTTGGACGAGGACGATTTGCCTTAAGGCGTCTTTCTCGTCTAATGGCGCGTCTTTCTCTTTCTGATTTACCTCCCCAAATTCCAAAACGTTCTTTTCGCTCTACAGCATATTCCAAACATTCTTTTTGAACAGGGCATTTTCCACAAATAGCCTTAGCAACAATAGTAGAACCTCCTCGCTCTGGAAAGAAATCATCTTGATTATCATGTCCTTTACAAGCAGCTTTCTTATAAAACCCAGGTACAGACATAACATCATCTAAGTCACTATGTAAGTCATATTTTTCCATAAGTAGATTTAACTACAGGATAGCTATGCAATGCTAGGACTATTAAGACAAAATAAAGGCTATATACTATGTTCGAACAAATGTTCGATATAAAGATAATTATTTTGGGATGGGCAGGAAAAACCCAAAAAAAATGCGCGGACCACTTAGTCTCCGTATGAAATCTGAAATTTAATAGGTTCATCTCCCTGTGCGTCTATTTCTAGAGATGACCTCTTACCCCACTTCTTAGGAAAACTTCGCTCTAAGAACCAAGCACTAGCTTGCCATGTCCCATTATCAGCAGCTCTTCTAATGTTTTTTATATGAGCACCCTCAGCCTCAGCTCGAGCCCTTGCTACAGCCTCCGAAAACTCCGAATAAATATAAGCAACCTCTAGGTCACTACCCTCAGGAATTGCAGGTAAAGAGGTACCTCCATCAGTCAAGGCCTTTATTTCCTCTTGCTTACTGTCTTCTTCTGCGCCTTTTTTAAGCCAATCATAGAAAGTAGACGGAGCAATACCAGCCATAACGGCTGCATCTTCTTGGTAATAGCCTAATTTAAGCCAATTACATATGGTCTCTTGAATTTCAGGAGTTAATTTAGTCTTTCTACCCATATACAAGGTAATTTTAGCCTATTTTGCACACCTGAGGTGGATTTGGAAAACCCAAAAAATTTGTACGGACCACTTAAACGGTAGTGTAAAAAAGGCCTTTTAATTTACTGAGGCCCCTACCTAAGGAGAAACAAGTATGACTATGCACGACATTATGAATGAGCGAAGGGACAAACTCGGGTTCGCGGAATCCCAGTTCGATGGTGAGAATGATATGGAAATGATGTACACAAATTACTACAGAATGCAACAGGAGAACCAAGTTCCTGCTTCACCATCAAAGATGTCATACAGACTTGGTGAGTATGACAACCAAGTTCTACACACAGCAGATAAACCAGAAGGTTTCGAAGCTAACATGACAGAGTTTGGTTCATACATGCACGAAGTGTTTGAGGCTGCAGTTAATCACAAGCTAAGTGATTACACATTAGCTAAAAGCAAGCTTGACAATGACGTAGTCATCGAACTCAACGAAGTTGAGGAAAGTTACGCAGTAACTTTATTCAATAGATTCCTTGGAATCATTGACCACAACGCAGAGTATCTTACAGAGCATGTAGTTAAGGCACCAGTTGCTGGTATCTTGTACGAAGGTTCTGCTGACCTTATCGAGCTACACAGTGATGACAGCTTCACAGTGATTGACTATAAGAACTACAGCAAGCTTACAGAGCAAGACATACAAGCTCACCTCAACCAATGCCGAATCTACGCAGCAGCTTATGCTAGACAGACTGGCAAGAGAGTAAGGGAAATCAAGGTTCACTACCCAATGCAAGACCTTACAGAAAGTGAAACATACAGTGGCTAACAAGGAGGAGAAAATGGCTTTAGGCAAAACCAACTTCCATGCTGATTCTAATAATGAAATGATTACGATTAATTTAACACACTTCAGTAAGTCAGACTTCATCAGGTGGAGACCAGAGAAATACAAAGGTACTGAGTTTTCTAACTGGAATGTTAAGTCCAGATGGCCTACTTGGAAGCCTGCTGGTCTTTACTTAGGCTTTGGCAATGAGTACATGGACTGGAGATTTAAAGGTGTCAACAAAGCAGAAAGAATTTATAAAGACATGGTTACAGAGAAGAACTGGAACTTTAGACACAAACTAACAATAGAGTGTAACGAAAACGATGTTTATATAATCAATACTATAGACGATTTACCTAATCCTAACTTTGAGCATGGTCGTAAGACAGAACAACTTGCTAGGTTGTCTAGTGTTGTTGAGAAAGACTTTAGAAAGGAAATAGGTAAGCCTGACGTTAACAAAGACCGACTTACTAAAGAAGAAAGAGATACTCTTATAGATAAAATTAAGATGGTTGGTGCTCTTGAACATTACAAAGACTATCATGCATGGGATTACATACAAGAGAACTACAAAGCTATGTATATTACTCAAAACTTCTTCGATAACTATTCTGATGTGTATGACCTACACATGAGACAAGTTATTGTATTTGATACCAGCATCATTGTTGAGAAAGAAACATATGGTGAGTTGTTTAACTACAGAGAATATGTAAACGATAAGTTTATTGACTTTGATTGGAACTCAGCTTACATTAGCTTGTACAACGACTTCTACAAACAGATTATGAGTAACGATACAATTGAAGAGTATTGGGACTTACTGGATGATGAAGTTAAGTTTAGTATGGTGCATGTTCACCAATCAGTACTAAACAAAATAATAAAAGAAAGAGTACGTGTTGAAGATGAAGCACGTGCATTAACAGAAAGGATAAACTCATGGAAGAGTTAATCGGAGTTGCACTATTCAGTGCATTAGTAATACACGGACTAACTGGAGAGAATGGAATAGTAAACCATTTCTTCCCAGGTTGGACCAAAACCATTGGAACAGATAAGAAGGAGGTGAAATAATATGAAGTGGGGAGACTTTTCCACATTATATAGCAAACTAGCAATAGTTAAAGCAGCTGAGTATGACCTTGGCCTGCATGATACTGGGCAACTTATCCATGATTACTGGATATTAGCTCAGATGATTGCAGAGAAACAGCTTGACTTTACTAATCCATTCTTAGTGGATTATACAAAAGAAAAAGCTGAATCTCACCAACCAATGTTGGTGTCATACAAAGAGCTTATCTTTGACGACAAAGTCAAAGACTTGTACCTGTTCTGGGAATATGACAGAGAACGATTCTTGTCATTACCTGGAGCTGAAGGAATTATCAAACACTTTCCAAGAGTAATATCTTGGGTTGAGTGGGAGTAATAACAGAAAGGAACAATTGATATGAAATGTATCAGAAATAATCCAACACACACTGAGGAGAGATGTAGCTTTCCTCCATATATCCAGTCCAATCTGGAGAAAGGAAAAGTGCTGTGTAGGTATCATGCGATGGACGAGTTAGTCAATTTCGCACATAAGAATAAGCTATCAATAGGAGAAAGGAGTTAGCAAATGTTGAATTGCTATCATTGCGAACACATGTTGCCTGAATCACAATGGTTCAAAGGTGATGATGTGTGTCGTGAATGTAAAGACTCAAACATTTGTAAGTCTGACGTAAGTCAGTACTGCAAATGTAAGTAACATCAATCTAGAAAGGAAGGTAACAAATGTTCCCTTTATACATAGGATTATTAGGAGTAATAGGATTATTACTAATAATTAGAGCTCAGAAAAATGAACAGAAGAAATATGGAAGGAGGTTCTAATGGGTGCAATATTCATAGAGGAATTTGTACTAGGTTTGCTTAACTTAAATGTTAGTGCATGGGCATTTCTTATAATGTTTCAAGGTACATGCATGTACTTAGCTAACAAGTTAGGTAAACGCATGTTCAAAGGATAATAGCTAACTCTGGGGTAGCATTCCTGTAAACCAAGTTTCAGTGGTCTAGAGGAATGTTACCCCTAAACAAAACAGTGTTAGCATGGTGAGAATTCAATTTCGGATTCTACAGTTAACAGGAAAGGAATAGAAGTAATATGACGAACCCAGTTCGTTTATCTAATAAGAGGTTTAAGGAGATTTTATCTTACTTAGACGCGAATCCTGACGCAATCAGGGAAATGCAGGGAATGAATTACGCTGATGTTCTACATGCAGTGGATGATATTCTCAGAGTAAAGGAGGCCAATAGTGGCTAATCGCAAGGGAGTCATTGACTCCGCAGCTAAAGCCTCTAATTCCTACTCATTAGATGAGTTCATGGGAGCTTATCTAAGAGGGGAGTTGGAGTTAAAACCAGATGGTAAAGTCAAAGCTAACGCAGTTAGTGGAGGCAAAGCCAGATGGTTACACGTACCAGCTAACTTAAATGATATTCCAGAAGATATGGATATATCAGATTGTTACAAATGGTTCGACCATACAGACAGTAAAGGCAAGAAGTATCATGTCTTTGGTCTAAAAACCAGCGAGTGGAGACGTAAAGGTTACACAGGTAAGCTTGTCAGACGCTACGTTGCAGAAATTGAGAATGAATTATCTCAAACACAGCAGGAGGGTTTAGCCTTTGATGCTGAATTCGAGCAGGCAATGCTTGGATGGGAAGCAGGTGATGACAAACGTTAAGTAGATAAACTACTTGACCTTTGTATAGATATCTGTTATTCTTAATAGCAATATATCAATACATAACAGTGTTATTAGCAGAAATGCAGTAGCACAGGGAAGGAGAAAATAATATGTTTTGGACACTTAATTCCATTACAGAAGTAAAAGAACAGTTTCCAACTTTGTTCTCATTACATGATGAAACCACATATCACAACAGAGGTAACATTACCGATGCTGATATTAACTGGGATTATCTGTATGACAGGTTGAGAAACCAGCACTTACACGAAGTAGCAGACTATAGGGTTCCTTATAGTGAAAGAACTGATACAGACGTTATAGACTACGGCCTTTGGTCTGAGTCTAAAATCTATATCGTATCACATAAGAACATACAACGTATGCTTACTATGTGTAGTTGTATTAAAAGTCGTGCAGAAAATGAAGACCCTACTCCACTATTGGGTAGGACTGTTCATCATGAACATGACGAGATTCATAGATTAGCTAATGCTTTTGCTAACATGAACGAAACTCGTCAGGTTCCTGCTAGTTCATTTAATAACGCAGGTATAGTTGAGCAACCTTATTACTTGTATAAAGTAGCTGAAAGCCTTGAAAAGCAATTTCAGCAGAGGTTTCTTAGTAATCCGTTTAATAACAGTATTAAACATAAGTACTACAGACAAAATGCTCAAGATGTAGCAGCGAGTAATATCTACTATATATTCACAATCATTCAAGATGAGAATGGCGTAGATAGATGTTTCTCAACGTCTTACATCATTCCTTACTTTGAAGATGGTGTGACTAAGATTAGTCACAATATATCCTATTCATTGAACGAAGAAGCTACTCCATTCTGGGGTTACTACGATACGTTCAAGTGGGACATCTTTGAACAAGTTATCTACAAGCCTAGTACTCGTAGTAGTCTCAGACAGTATAAGGAATGCAAAATATGTATGTCACATGTTAACAAAAACAATACTGTGTTTGCAATTAACATGGAGCGCAATGCAAGCAGATACTCAATCTGCTTTCTATGTGCATCTACATATACTGCTGGCTTTGACCCACATACCAATGCATTCGTAAGATTCCCTTACGGTGTCGGTCGTGAGCAAAGACCTACAAGGCAATTCCTACGTTCAATCATGATGGACGAAGATGGGGATAGAACTGGTTGGATTTATAATCAAACACTAGTTCCTTTCTGGCGTAGAGTTCCTACAACTAGAAACTCATCTGCCTATCAATGGGAAGACGTGACAGCCTATCCATGTGACTTCTTAGAAGAGAACAACTATGGTCCAACAGTGGAACTTAGTCTTGAAGCTAGGAAGTATTTATCATGGGCTTCAGAAGAGGATATCTTTAGACCTGATGAATGTGCATATGAGTCTATTGGCCATGTCGGTAATACCTTTGACTGGTATTCATATTCTGATATGGGTGAAGCAGAGTCAGTACAAGCTTGGGATATATTACAAGATGGTGGATTCCAACTATTCACTAGAGAAGAGACATTGGATATGAATGCCGATGACCTTGAACAAGGTCTAGTACGTTCAACAGGATACACCGCACTGTATTTTGATGAAGACCTTGCTACTCAAGATGATGATGGTAATAGCATATATGACCACAGCATGTTCCTTACGATATATGATGCGAGTCAATTCTCGAATTATCTATCTCAAAGATACAATGGGTCAGCTAGACCAAATCTCAGAAGAGTGATACGAGTATCTAGAACACCTATACATGTAATTCGACATGGATTACCAGAGATGAATCTAGAGAAAAATAGTTGGGACTTTACATTCCCTGTTTGGCAGGTTAGTACATCTACACATTCAGATGGTAGATTGATTAAGCCTGTTGGACAAATTACTTGGACCAACACAGAGCTAATGTCTAATCAACAATCGATGACATTTTCTCGCTCTATGAGTAGTGGAAGTCCTATTACTCAATCACATATCATAAACTCAGAGATGGGTCCATTCTATGGTATGGAGTTAGAGATTGTTGGTAGAAGAAATGAGCATCAAGATGCAAACGATATGGAAAATACACATCGTAGACTAATTGAGCTCTTTCACCCAGCATGGAGTGAAGTACAACGCTCACGCGTTCAGTTAGCATACCGAGTCAAAGATAGTTCAGTTGACTCTGGTTCTGCTTGGGGTCAAGAGGTTGTTACACAACCAATGAACCTAGATGCATGGCAACAAGTACCAGATGACTTCTGGCAATTGTTGAAAGACAAATATGTTGCAATGTTCAACGAAGGTGGAGGTAGAAACTTTGGCAATGGTATTCATATACATATTGACCATGATGCATTTACTACTGGACATCTTTGGGCTTTCATTGATTACTTCATGAGACAACATGATGTATTTATAAATGATGGTCAAGTTGCATCTGAGAATACTTTGTTGTACAAAGTTGCTCAGAGACATTCAGATAGATGGGCTCACTGGCGCATGCCATATCATGAGCGTAGAAACAGAGTGCTCAGTAATACAAATGATATTATTGCAGCAACTGCTTTACGTAGACGTACTGATAGAGGTGGCGATGGTAAGTATGATGGCTTTAACTTAGTTAAAGAGAATACTATCGAGCTTAGATATTTCAACTCTACTACTGTCAAGGACAGAGTCCTAGCTAGAGTTGAGTTTGTAGATGCAGTTTACAGAATGACTAAGAACTTAGTTGCTTCTGAATTGCCATATTACAACACAACCGATGGAGAACAAAACGGTTTTTATCGTGAGTTCTTCAACGATTTGACAGTTAGCTACTGGGATGATAAGCTATGGTTCTATATATTATCAACAGAAGGTAATAGAAACAGATACCAAAACCTTATCAAGCTTGGTAGAGAAACAAACAGCTACGACCTAAGTAGGTTGTTTGCTGATACAACAGAGCGTGGAATGGTCGTTGACCATCTTGACACTCTGGAATTAATAACAGAAGAAGGAGGTACACTCTAATGTGTATAATAGCAAGCATCCCTAAGGGTGCAAAAATAGACAATGCAACACTTGAAACTATGTGGAAACATAATAGTGATGGTGGTGGCATTAGTTGGATTGATGATAAAGGTAAGATTCGAGTCTTTAAGACTATGAAACTTAAACCATTTATTAGTAAGTTCAACGAAGTAATTGACAAATATGGTGATGATGCTGACGTACTTGTTCACATGAGAATAGCAACTCATGGTTCAGTATGTATGGATAATAATCATCCGTTCAATGTAGATACTCAAACAGTATTTGCACACAACGGTATATTGCCACATCAGTTTCATCCACCTGCAAAGCGTGACATAAGTGACACTCGTTACTTTAATGAAACGTTCTTGCAGTACCAGAAACTAACTGCACTTGATGACAGTAGGTACATCGACCACTTGGGTAATGTGATTGGTAGCTATAACAAGCTAGTCATTCTCACAGCTAATCCTAAGTTGCGTAGAGATTCCTACATTATCAACGAGGCTAGTGGTGAGTGGTCAGATGGCGTTTGGTATTCAAACGATTCATACTTGGAGTATTCAGCCAAGATGAAGTGGGGTACTAAGTCCTACGTCAATAAACTAACAGAACCAGCTAAGTCTAAGCCAGTCAATCGTGACCAAGGTGCTTCATGCACAATTGGTGACGAACCAGAAGCTACTATTCAGCTATTCGATGTTGAATTATGCGACCAATGGGGTCTTATCCCACAGGATGCATGGTCAGACGAAGAATGTGCTGACATGATTGTGGAAATGATGGTGGCTTATGGTTATGATGCTCCACAAGACATGATGGAAGACTTCCAATGGCATGTACGTGACAATAAGATTAAATGTCAGAAGTGCAATGCTGAGATGGACGTCAACCAATACTGGCCAGATTGTGGAGCCGACTGTGTAAATTATACAGACGGCGAGCATTTGGAAGCAATTGATATTGAGGTCGATGACCCTAAATATTATATTCCAGAAAGTGCAGATGACATTAGTGAAGACTGGTTCATAACTGGAAGTGTTGAGGATGAAGAAGACATCACAGCACAAGAAGCACTAATTATAGAACAACAGAAGTTGTTCGGAAAGGACTAAGACAGTGGCTACACTAAAGCCGAAAGGCAACAGAGTACGTGTTGATGCGCCAGAGCGTGATTTCTTTAGCAGAGAACAACGCTTAGGCACTGAACAATTAGCAGGTAGGTCTATGGTTTATGGGCTTAATGGTAATTTATATGCTCCTATTGATAGCATATCTATTCAACCAGATGAGCTCAGACCATTGCGAGAGCAATTGGTACGCTATGGCCTACCAGTTGGTTTTGAGTCAGAACTAGAAGTTGAAGATGGGTCTGTGATTCACTCATTGAATAGAAGTGACCAAGACTTAGAGTTCAACATTGTTGTGGCGAAAGCTAATAGAAACATTCGCAACTATCTAAGAAACCAATCTACTACTAAAGGTTGGGAACAATTTAGATACAAGCCTATGTGTACTGTTAAGACTGATGGTTCACTTAATAATGGTGGCCGTGAGTTTGTGTTCGCACCTATGACACCTGATTTTGCTAGAGAATCAAACGCTTATAGTGTGTTCGAAGCAACATTCAGTACATACCTATGGCAAGGCCATTATGGTGAAAATACTGGTGGTCATATGCATATACCACTTGGTGCATTCAGCGACCAACAACTTGTTCTATTCTACAAGTTGATTGAGCATTTTGCTGATGCAAGGTTATATGTTCAAGGACACCATAGCCCAGAAAGAGCTGCAAGGTTCATTCAATTGATTGGACAACGCAAGCTTGGTGGTTGGGCTAGATGGTACAGACTACCTAGTGTTGAAACACTATTTAGTGACATATCACGTGATAACAGACGTGGACTTAATACAACTAGAAACTACATTGTAATGAGAACACGTCACAATACTATTGAGCTTAGGTTCCCTAAAGGTACTTATAGCTCAGAGCGTGCAATTATGCGTACTAGCTTCCTCAATGCTATGTATAACTATACATACATGATTGAGCAGTTAGCATATACTGACGTTACTAAAGTATTGGACATCTTTGATGTTGACAAATTTGTACAGTTTGTTAATGAGCAAAATAGATGGCCAGAACTTAAGAGATACTTGCGTAGACATTACAATGGTATCGGTTGTGTCACTAGAAAAGATAGAAGCAAAACAATGTTGGAAGAAGTTGATGCTTACAAAGCGTTGTTTGTAGATTCTATCGCACACGCAGAAGGGAGAGTCTAAAATGGTTAGACATGGAGACCCAGGCGTTCCAGCCTGGCTAATCGACTCAGAAGAACCTGCACCTATCGAAAGAGATAGAGAGGTTAGTTTTGAGACAAGTGTAACCGAAACTCAAATGGTTACATATAATGTATCTCATACTATAACAGTCGGAACCTTAATTGATGATGGTTATCTCAATGAAGGTGACGAACTTGACCAAGATACTATACGTGATGCTATCTCAGAATTCGTTGCGGATGGTATGGTTGACCAATATGATGATGACGACCCATATTATGGTGACTCAGAATATTATGATTCAGATTGGAACATAACAGATTGGGGTAATTAAATGGAGTTATTAACAGTTACAATGGGTGGCTTCTTAGTAACCTTATTTGTAACTGCAATACTCATATCGATGGTAGAGTATCCAGACTTATACAAAGCATTGCTTTATGTGCTTATGTTGCCTGTGGTACTTCTATACATACTCTTTAGATATCTAAGGAGAATCTACTCTTAGAACTGAATACTCTATAGGTAGTTAGGGCGTTCTTCGGAACGCCTTATAGTATCTATAGGCCTTAAATAGATTGTTAGAAAGCTAGTATAAACTTGCTTTTTGGTACTGCAATAGGTGAGTTATGCCTAAATCAAGTTTGACCGCGACCCTATAGGGCTTGGTTTCGCAAGGGTAACAGGAGAATTGTGTCTTTTCCTAGTTTTCCACACTATATATAGTGGTATGTGTCCTTTACCCCCCAGATGTTGTGTTTTGTTGTTTTGCATCAGGTTTACACAGTCAGTACGACAATAATGGCTAGTAATAAAGGTTTTTTGCCGATTTTGTCGTTTCGCTGTCTGGAGTTCAGGTTCAGGTTTTTTTTCAGTCTGGCTTGACAAAAACTATATCTGGTAGTATAGTTCTTAATAGTATTAGTAATAGGAGGAATTATGTCCGTAGGAATAGTTTTATTAGCCATCGCTGTTGGTTATATTATCAAAGAGTGGTTTGAGCAACCACCAACAATGTATTATGATATCTGGGAAGACGAAATTTATTACAAATAACTAATTCACTATATATTGTGTATGAGGTCTGGGTTAATTTAAGCCCAGACTTTCTTTTATCCAGAGAGATATACCCACTACATCTTGTGAACCAGAGGAACTCTTAACCATTTCTTCCCACTCATAAAAATCTTCTGCTGGAACTTTGAACTTATAACGACCAACTGCAATAGAAACTTCTGTTTCATCCAATATTTCTGCCGATTCTGTCGCGCTGCTTCCTTCCTCTTCAAAAATGCTAGTGTTTTCTAAACTTTTTAATATTGTATCTACATCTTCTAAGTCATATCCTGTGCCGTCTAAGTCGCCAGTCTCTTCCAGAATTTCATTTAAACTTTCTATTAAATCCATGTTTTTCCAACCACCAAGCTCAGTAAGTCTGTTATCTGCAAGTAAATATGCTTGTGCTTCAGCTGGATTATCAATGTTTACGCCTTTTATGACAGGAACTTTCCAGACACCTTCTTCAACAACAATTCGTTCTGGTGCTTCTTCACCAGCATCTCTAATCATTTTTAACGCGTGTAAACGACCATGTCCTACAAGTAATTTGCCGTTTGAGTCGTTAACTATGATGGGGTTGTTAAAACCAAATCTGTTAATTGATTGATAGATAACACCTAAATCATGGTCTTTAGGGTTTATATCTGCTTCAACTATCTCATCTAAATCAATATATTCTACACGAATCATTCTTCTTCATCTCCTGCGTTTTCCCACTCCCATAAGTATACCTCAGTTAATAAATGTATATGGTCATACCAAGTAATCCAATAATCATAAAAATACTTGGCTAAAAAGTTATTTATGAATAATAACTTCTTTAATTTGTACCAATAATAATATTTTCTAATTGTTAATCCTTTAATATTGCTTCTTCAAATACTCTTGTGTAATTGACATCTGCAATCATATCGTTTAATCTTACAACCAAATCCATTAATTGTTCTTTGCTTAAATCAAAATCTTTAATTTGTCTTTCAACGCCATCAACAATATGGTCTAAATAAGGTATTCTAGCCAAAAGGGTGCCCCTCTCTTGCATCTATTCCACTTTGTCTCAGTTCTTCTAGCAATTCTTCTATGCTTGGGTCAACTTGAAATCGATTAACTTTGTTTCTAATTTTACATTTACTACACATCAGTTAACTTAACTCCTAATAAATTTTCTGCTACTTCTTTATCTACTTTCCAATCAACATATAATTTAGTAGCAATATACTTTCTATTTTTATCAAAATACTTTTTAGTATTTATATCTGTCATTCTTCCTCCTCAGAAAATCGTATTTCAATTTCCATGCCGTCAACTTCTAAAGTTTCTTTATTACTAAGAAAGTTCATTTCTCTATTTACAATATTATCGTCATCAAATCTATCTAACATTTCCTCCATTTTTACAGGTAATGTAGTTGTATATTGATTTCTATAATCGTAATCTGTTAGCTCTTTCCATGCTTCCCTTCTTTTTAATTCGTGCTCGTCAGCCTCAACTTCTGAAATGATATGATTTAACTCATCAACTCCTACAAGTTTTGCTAAAGGATATCCGTCTAAACAAAGATAATGTGTAGGTGTGAAATGAAATCTTAAACAATCTTTATCACATGATTTACCACAATGATTCTCTGTTTGAAACATTTTAATTTCCAGTTCGCCAATGTTATTAACTAGCAACGAGTAATGATTTAAATTAACTTTATGTGGTCTTATATCATTAATCTTATCATTAGTCCATTCTTCGTAGGCATTAAATATCATTTTTAAAATCTCTTTCCATAAATTCACTAAACAAAACTTCGTAAGATTTATCCATTTCTTTTGTTACTGATTCGTTGTCTGATGACATTTCTAACTCTATCTTTATACCATTTTCATCAACTATAATATAAAAGACATCATCGTATCCTTTTTTGTTGAAATACACTTTGGTAACAGATTTTTTTAAAGACGGATATTCTTCGTCTTGCTCATAAACAAAATGCTCATCTAATGAGTCTTTATGTATTGAAGCGTATCCATACTCACTCCAACCTTGAATTTCATATATTTCTGTCATTCTTCCTCCTCTTTAATCAAGACTCCTTGAACATCCCAAAATTCCCACTTATCATAGTAAGTCATTCCAGAATCAAATCTTAATTCTCCTTTATCACAATTATCTATAGACATATATTTTAAAACTACCTTACAGTTATAGTCTTCACTAATTCTTTTAGCTAAGGTTACTAAGGGAGCCCAAGCACTTTCAAATTGAAACAATAAGTTTCCGTTTTGAACTGTTTGTGCATGTGTATAACAATCTGGCCATTTAGAACCATAGTTTTTTATGTTCCAGTCATACCAGTTTGTAGCACCATGCTCTTCTTCAAGTGCTCGCTTTTCTGCTTCAGATAATTCAACTAATTCAAATTCAGTTTGCTCAAACTTTTTTGACTTACCAATTAACATATCATAGCCAGACTCTCTAGACATAATTTCTAAATCAGAAGGAGGTAGTACGATTTTGTTATGAACTTTACAATATTTAAGATTGTCTCTGTCACTACCAACTACATATCGTAAATCTTGTGGCATTGGATATAGACTTGTAGCAATATTTACATATTGTTCATCTCTTTTATCTGTTTTTATTTTTGTACGCAATTCAGACAGAGTACTAGGGTCTGCCTTAATTATCATTACATTATCTACCCAGTTAGGCATTATTCCCTCTCTCTTGGGTCTATCATTCCACGAACTCGTGGTTGCTTAAATTTGTGATGTTGAAAACATTGCTTACGATTATTATATTGTGATAAAACTTGGTCACAACCTTCTTCAGTACAGACTCTACCTTTAGCATATACTCTATTTTTTCTAGTGTAGTATCTAGTTTTACTACCACTTTGGTATATATCACTCATCTTCAAACACATCTCCTCTCAAAGTTTTTTTCATATCTTCACTATATTCTTCAAGCCAAGTATTATTTCTTGCTCGCTCTCTATCTAATCTTTCTTCTCTACGAAGGTAAAACCATTTCTGTAGCCAATTCATTCTTCTTCACCTAATATATCTTCAATTTTATTATTAATATCTGACATATAATGTTCGTTAGCGCATGGATAACAAATATGGTGTAGCTCATTTAAAACTCCAAGCAATATGCCGTCTGTTCCAGAGTGAACTATTTCTTCTTTTGTTCCACACTTAACACAAGTATCTTTTTCATATATAATATTATCCATTATTCTTCCTCTCCATTTATATAGATTGCTTCATATCCTTCTAATTCATTGAATGAATCACATGATTCAGAGAAAGCAATCATACAATTGTTTTCTGTTAGTAGATTTATCCATTCTTGCTTTAAATTATGAATAAGTTCAGACGTTGGTTTATCTTTAACATCATCAAATATTTCAGTATTATTTTTAGCCATAACTACTAACTCTTCCATTGTTACTGGAAAGTTCATAGCTTTTAAAATTACTTCTTGCATCCAACCTTCAAAATTGCTTGAGCCTTCAGTTATATGTTCTTTTTCATAGATTTTACCATTATCGTTTCTTCCATAAATAAGCATTGCTTGTTCAAGCTCATCACTACTAGCACCAAGAGTTATTATTGCTTCTTCTCTTTCTAAAGATTCACTAGGTCGAATATTAAAGTTTGGATTATCTTTGTCTTGTTTTACAAACCAAGTATCTAAACTTACAGTTACATAATCAAACTTATCAAAAGTTAATAAGTTAAGTATGTGCATAAAAGCTTCTTGCTTTTTGTCAAATTCTGGTGGTTGAGCTACTATAGTACAACCGACATCATCTCCTTTATAAAAATTAAATATCCATGGAGACATGTCTTCAAAATTTTTACGAGAATCCATTACTTCCATAGTTTCAAAGTATTTACTAGAACTATGTTTTACTTTTTCTTTTAGCATTTTAAATGCTCCTTCCTTGATATATATACTTATATTGTAGCGACTTGTGGTAATCGTGCAAGTCACATTTTACTTTTTCTATTATCCAATTTTCTTCATGTCTTAAAGTCCAGATTAAAGCACCAAATCGTGGGATATAGTACTCCATGAACACGTTATGACACACACCTTCTGGATTGTTAAGGAATAACCACTTAACTTTATCCATTTGGTTCATCTGGGCTAATGTTTCTTCTGGAGACAATTCTTCAAGAATGTCACTTTCCTCATTAGCCCAATCAGATAAACTTTGCCAATTCATTAGAATGGTGCTTCATTCTCTCCGTAGTCAGTTCTAGCAACAGGTTGTGCATTTAAAATGTCCTGTGCCATTTCTGTATTGTTAGCATATTGACTTCTGCTTTTATCTGCTCCGTCTCCTGCATAAGTAATACCACTAGCTACTTGATAGTCAAGACATACAGCGATTTGGTCGGCTACTATATTCATAGCTTTCTTTTCGCTTCCGTCTTGTCCTGTCCATTTATCTTCTTGTAATCTACCAGTTACCATAACTCTGATAGTTTTACTGTCATTAGGAAATGAATAGTTTAAGTTATTAGCTAGGTTTTCCCAAGCAGTAACACTAACCCACATATCATCATTGTTTTCGCCAGGGGTCTTAACAACCATTCTAGCTTTAGCAACCATTTTTCCAGTTTGTGTATTTCTAATCTCTGGTTGCATCATATTTCCAACCAAAGTAACACTATTATTATTAGCCATTTAATTTCTCCTTATCACGTGCTTCTCTTCTTTCTTCCAACCATTCAACACGCCACTCTGGTTGAAACATTTGTAACCATTTGTCTTTAGCAGACTCCCATGATTCATTTTTTTCAAATACATCAGACATATGTCTTTCATATTTTTCTAACTTATTGTTGTTGAGTCTATTCATTAACATTGCCCATGCACCATGTGCAAATGATTCATAGCCATTTAATTTTAAAAACTCAATTAAGCCACCTGCATTTTTTTCTACAATTTCACCTGTAGTTAATTTAAATTTATTATCTAAATCTTGTGCAAAGAATTGATATTCATCTAAACATGCTTTGCGAAATTCAACTGTATTAAAATACTTGTGACCATTGTCATAATAACGATTAAGTGATGTCCATACTACATCAGCAGGAAACATTTTAAAATCTTCGTAAAAAGATTTAATTTGTTCTTCTTCCCATTTGATATGCTCCCATCTAAGAGAAATCCATTGTACTATAGTCAACCACTCTTGTTTGGTAATTGTTTCATAAATCATTTTTAATTACTCCTCCTGTTCACTAATAAGCCTAACATGAATGGTGTAAAATGTAAAGTTTCTTCTACTACTAGATTTATCAAGAGTAATCCTCACTAGCTAATGTCCAAATATCAAAACTATATTCAACACCCTTATCTATTTCAGTAAGTAAAGATGTGATATATGCTTCTGCTTTAGACAAATCAGTGTCAGTATCAAAGCTAAAAGTAACACTTAATTCATTTCTTGTTTGCTTTGGGTCAATACTTTCATATTTATAAACTTCACTCATTATTCCTCCTCTATATGTCCATTAGTGCAATAATTATTACTTTGATAATAAGCACCACATTTGCAAGTATTATTGTCATCAATAATAATCATTATTCCTCCTCTAATGTATTTAAATAATTCCAATAATCATCTATAGAACTACCTTGTTCTATAAATTCTTCTAATGTTATTATATCTATTATTCCTCCTCTTCCATTCCGTCCATAATTTTAAACAGTGGTGAATCATTCATAACAATCCACTCACTTAACATAAAGTCATAGACTTTCATTGCGCTATCAATATAAACTTCTGGCTTGTATCTTTTAGTAAACTTTTCATTTTTTAAATCGTGTTTAATTATTGAAAAGTATGTTGCACTAGCATTAGCTATATTTTCTGCTTCTGTTCTTGGTATGTTTGCAAAACCTAAAGTAACCCCAAGATGAATGGCTGAGGAATCCGTCATTGCATTTCTAGGCAATGGGTTTCTACTTAGCCAATCATCTAATGGTTTTAAATACTTCATACCCTTACTAAGTTCCAAGCTTTTTGGGTTAGTGGGCTTTCAGTATTTGTTACTGTTTTCAAAGCAATTCTCTCATCTCGTGATGTATTACCACGTAAATGGGACTGCCATTGTTCATAATTGGATACTGCATTAAGTAATGACCATGCAGTTCCTTGTTGATTCGAATACTCTGGTTCGTACCACAATTTTTCAATTGTTGCTCTTTGTTGATTTACTCGTGATACTTGGCTTGCATTATTCTCTTTAGCCATTGGAATAGGCATAAGAGTTTCCAAGATATCGTAGAACTTATCATCAGTTACAGTTGTATCTAATAATTTATTCATTTCTTCTTGGAATCCATCAACATATTCGTAACTAAGATTAAGAAGAGTTCTTGCTTGTGCAATTCTTCCATCTATGTTTTGTGTATGTCTAAATGAAAAACCTTTGTAAGCTTGACTATTTAAAGCAAGTCTTAAAGTGTTTTGACACACAACTCGAATAGGTGTAGGTAATCCTCTTAATGATGTACTACCATCATGTGAGTTAACCATTAAAAGATAAGGAACTGTTTTGTCCTCATCTACTTTGATTTCTTTTCCTAGGTTCAACATCATCCAAACAATCTTTCCATTATTTAGTGAACCTGCTGTTTCGTATGTAGCTTCGCTATCATCTACAACAGTGTCTAAGAAATCAAAACATTGTCTGTTTTGTACGACTTGATATCTGTCACCAACAACACCTAAGATGGTGTCATCGCTATCTCTAACAGTAGCAAATGTATCTGGAATTTCTATAGAGTGCTCTTGTCCACCTGCATCTATACCACCTGTAAAGATAGGTCTAGTACTTACTTTCCAATCTAATCCTGCAATCTTAAGTGCTTGCTTTGAATTAACTGCTTCGGTAGTAACTGTACCAATTCTGTGCCATGGTGTTTCTACCGCACTGTACATTGTTTCTACATTGGCTGGCATTATTTTCTCCTTCCAAACATAATGATTTCATCATTGAGTGTACGGGATGTAAACTCGAAATCATCTTGCTTTCTATTTAATGACCATACCCTGTTTCTTATTCTTGTGTTGTTTGCAACAACATTATTAGTTAGTTTTTCTAACACAACCCACTCATTACGAGGTGCTCTGTCCATCATTTCTACCCATTCAGAGTTCCTTTCTAGAATTGATGGTGCTCCACCTGTGTGATAAGTAGGCAACTCACTCATAGTTTGACCTATGTCCATTTTGTTTCTCCTTCTTTTTGCGTAAATAAAGTTGTCATAAAAACAAGAAGTGTGTTAATCTTCCTGTATAAGAAGTCAATCGACATTTCCATGTCAAGTGACTCCTTCCTGTTATGATATATATGATTGAGGGTCGAAAGACCCTCTTTCATTTTATTCATCATATCCTGTTACCATAGCTCTATCTCTAGCTATCAAAACAGCTTCTCTTAATTCTGGTGATAGCTCTCTTAACTCTTGGTCAGTAAGTGGCATATACATTCCTCTTTCATATTCAAGTCTATGTAAAGTGTTCTCCACAAACTGTTGTTCTTCTTTTGTTAGTTTGTCTTTCATAATCATTTAATATAGTCACTTAAACAATATATGCAAACAAATTTTAAAAAAATAATTTAATAATATGATTTGACAATAAATTTAATTTATGTATTATTTATTACAAGGCATTGTGTTTCTTTATAAAAGGAACATAGTCCTCCTTACTGAAAGTTTAAGTCAGGAACGGAACTCGCAAGAGCAACGGAAAAGGGTTATAAACAGATTTACTTTCCTGTTTCCCTCGCTTTCAGAGTACTAATATAGAGTAAATAAGGCCACCCTGTGAGGTGGCTTTTACTCTTTATAGTCTCCTAAATTACCCCATTGGTCATCAAATCCAGATGCACGTGATGTAAAATCTTCAATGTTTTTACCTTTATTGTCATGTTGTGCCAACAAGGAGACGGCTTTGCGTGAGTCAATACCTTTTTGATTGCGACCAGTTGCACTAGCCCAGTCTAATATTGTCTTCATACGCCACAATCTTGTTCGGCCATCATTAATTAATGCGTCTGGTATAGGCATCATTTTTCTAATTTGCCATGATGAAACAGTATCTGGCTTGACTGATAAAACTATTGCTACTTCTGAAACTCCTAATGGTTGGTCATCTGAATTGTACATATATAAATTATAGCAGAAATTAGAAAGAGAGAGCTGTCACTCCTCGTCGTTTCAGACTCTCTCCTCTAAAATTAAAGTAAAGAAGGCTGTCACCCTTCATATGGGTTTCAGACCTTCTAGACCTAAAGCACATGCGTTTAGTGCGTAAAGCCACTCCTCCGAGTACTCGTGAATACTTTTACTTATGTTGACTTTAATTGACATCCGTAAAACATCGCTTTTAACGCCAAGCACTCCTACTAAGTAGCTTTACGCACTTATCACATTTCTCCACACTCTATGGATACTTTCATGTTGTGATTAAGTGCTTGATAGCAGTATATACCACAACATATAGTATGTCAAATTTATTTTGTGCATATTTTCACAAAGTATACAAAAAAATGACACAATATATCTTTATTAATGGTATTATTAAAGACAAGATGAGAGATACAGTTGAATTAGCTGTTGACAGAGGCCAAGAGCCAACAGAAGTTTGGTTCGGCCAGTACTTAATATCTGTCCGTTTCAACTCTATGTTACTAGAGTTTGACGCTGACATTTATAAGTCTGACAACTCTGGGCAACTCCATTACTTTACTACTATAGGTGGTAAGACACAGGGGATTGCACTGCAAAGAGCTAAGGATATAGTTTTAGATAAAGTCTAAAACTTAAGCGAATTTAAAACATAACAGGAGGCATAGGCGATAGCTTACGAAAAAATAGATTTATGATAGCAGAATGTTTAATCATATTAGGAACAATGTTTCCAACAAATGGGGTGGTAACTCCAGATATGCTTCAAGAATATAAGTATTGTCAAGATTTAGTGCCAGATAAGGCAGGAGAACATTTTGATTTAATACAAGAATTCTTTGAGCCGATAAATTGGGATACTGCAGTTAGAGTATCTTGGTGTGAATCAAGACATAATTCAGACGCATTAAGAACTGCAGAAGGAAACTACGATAGTGGATACTTTCAGTTTGTGTCGTGGACATGGAACTGGGTAGCAGAGGCACACGACTTACCAATGTGGAATGATTGGGTAATTATGTATCAAGGAAGACCATACACAGGACCAACATCTAAAAGTAGTTATGGCTTTACACAAGAACGAGTACAGTTTACTCCTTACTACAACATTCTTATGGCAAGTTTATTAGTTGAAGATATGTATTCATATGTAAGGTGGAATGACTGGAGTTCTAGTGATTGGTGTTGGAAGAATGCAAAAAAATTTAATAGATTAGTTGCAAGAGAAAAGAATATGTAGTATTCTTGATTTCATTAACAGGAGGTAATAGTTATGAACAGAGCAGAACGTAGAGCTCAAAAATCTAAAAAAGGTGGTAAATATTTAGGATTAAATAGAAACCGTCAAACACAAGTAGGAAGGATTACAAAAGCATGAATATAAAAGATACAGTATATGATATCGCTAAGAACGACCATGATTTAGAAAACTCAGAACTTCAATCACTAAATAAGATTGAAGACTTTGTTGTTTGTCGTTCAGTAGCTGACTTTGGTAACTACAAGACAAGACAAGTTAGAGATTTTGCTGACAACAAGATTGCATTAGATGTAGAAGAAAAAGGTGCAGTCAAGATGAACGGTAAAGTGTACAACTTTTCTAAAGGTTATAAAACTAAAGTACAAAACTTAGATAATTTAATTCAATGGATGACTGAAAGAAACTTACCACAAGATGTAGTAAGTGATATCAAAGCCATACTTGGTGAAACATTTTTACCTAAGTTAAGAGGTTTAGACGCAGTTGCAACTAGACGAGGTTTAAATCCTCAAAGTATAAGAGATACATTTTTAGATAAAGAATGGGACGAGGCTCCTAAACTCCAAGTCATTGACCCAGATGGTAAGTATGCTCCTAAGTGGGCTCAAGAGCTTGGCGATGGACAAAGACGCAACTAAAAAAGGTATTGATGTATGCTTGAGTATGAGCATGTATCCTCCAGACAATGAACAAGAAATAGAATGTAACGTTTGTGGTGCTCCTTCAAATATGGAACATCATCCTAACTGTCCTGTTCCAGCTGGCGAAGAAATTTTTATAATGGACGCTGACATAATCAATATCATGACAAATTCTATTACTAAATCTGCAATGGAATACATGAAAAAATTAAAAGATAACAAAGATGAGTTTCTTGCTACAACTAGATTTGAAACTATGCAAAAAGATTACATAGAAATAGGTAACTTTGCTCAAGCTTTATTTGATGTTGGAAAGTTAAAGAAAGCTAAAGATGTTTTGCATTTTATTAAAAACACTTCTATGTACGAAAATTATTATCTTTTATGGATTGAGTTGAATCGACCACAAAAAACTGGACCAAGAAAAGAAACTTGGAATTTGTTTGAAACAGAAGTTTGGAACAGAGTTGTACAAAGAAAGGACGCAGATGGTCAACAAACCAAAGATACAGGGAACTAGATTCGAGACTCAAACAAAAGAATTACTTCAGTCTTGGGGATATAAAGCATATAGATTAGCCGAAGGTGGTATGTCCGATGAAGGCGATGTCCAAGTAGAACTACCAGAAGAAATGATTTTCGAATGTAAGGCAAGACAAGCCTTAAACATACACCAAACTTATGCAAAAGCTAAAGAAAAAGCAGGTTCTAAGCCATTAGTGTTGGCATGGAAGAAGCTTTTACGCCAGGGCAATAACAAAAAGCGCACAGCTGATGGCATTTCTACTTTATATATTATTGATGAAGATTTATTAAAGGAGCTATTGCGTGGATATAAACGATAGATTAAAAGCAATAAAAGAACAACAGATTAAAAGAAAAAACTCTATCTCTAGAGTACAAGGTAGAGCTTCACAAGATTTAGCCAAAGAACTATTAGGAATACCAGATAATAAATATACTGCATCTTCTGATGAAGAATATTGGAACTCTGGGAAGATAAGGTTTGAGGTTAAAAGCGGAAAACAAGTTAGTGAAACAGTCACTAAATTTGAGCATGCTGAATCACAAAGTTGGGAGTTTGAATTAACTAAAGATGAACAGAGAGAATTATTCTCTATGCTAATGATGCCACATGGTACAAAAGATGGCTTGTTCATTTGCAGAATCTCACAACTTCGTGATATAGTAGAAGAACTCAAATCATTATGGAAACAAGAAGGAGAAGAAGATGGCTTGGATTAAATCATCGCAGGAAGTAGCTTCCCATCCTAAAACATTAATGTTGGCTAATAGGCTAAACATTAGCGTTCCAGAAGCAATAGGGCATATCCATTTGCTTTGGTGGTGGGCACTTGATTACTGTAAAGATGGATATATAACAAGATATAGAGAATACATTCCAATGGCCGCACAATGGGAGGGTGATGGTGAAGAGTTTACCAAAGCACTCATTGAGTTCGGTTGGGTCGATGAGATTGATGATGAATTAATTATCCACGACTGGATGGAATGGACTGGTAAATTAGAAACTGTAAGAGAAGCAGATAGAGAACGTAAGCGTAAAGCTAGAAATTCTACTAACTCTAAAAACTCTGCAAATCGTGAGTGGGATTGGGATGGTAGAGATGATGACTCTCTTGATAATACTACTAGCGATGTCCGTAGGATGTCCGTCGGACGTCCAGAGGATGTCCAGACACCGTCCTACGTGAGAGGAGAGGAGAAGAGAGGAGAAGAGAAGAGAGTAGATATTGTTCCTTCGGAACATATTGAGATAATTCAACAAGAAGTTGAAATAGTCAATGATAATAGTGTTTCTCACGGAAATATCTTTACTTCTTTAGTAGATATCTTTGAATATGATGTAAATGACCTTACTAAATCTACTAGGGGGCAGTTAAATAAGGCTGCTAAAGAGTTAAAAGAAGTTGGTGCAACTGCTCACGACATACAAGTAAGAGCACAAAACTTTATTTTAACTTATGGTTGGAAACCTACACCATTAGCTTTAGTAAAGCATTGGGCAGATTTAAGACAACCTAAACCTAAAGTAGACCCTAAAGAACTACAGAAACTTCAATCAAAAATTACTACTGCTAGTAAATTAAATGATTGGACAAATGAATAGGATTGATGTAAAATGGATATTATGACAGGAAAGAAATTTGTACCTATAAAAGATACACCTAAATGTGTTGATGATAAGCATGAATGGATTAATCCATATCCTTATCCATATACTAATGAGGTTTGTGCTAGATGTCACATGACTGACTCAGAATATCAAGATACGCAACCATTAGTTGAATATGAAGTAGAAGTGTCCAATGACAGACCGTTCTAAACCTTTTACACCATTTTGGTGGGCTTTACAGTTAAAGAAAAGAAAGTTTAAAAGTAAACCTAATAAGAACAGATGTATGTTCTGTGGTATAAAAACTACAAGAGATGAACATAATTTATGCAATACTTGTTTTCGATTAGGAGAACAAGAATTTGAAAAAAGGAGAAAGTAATGGAACAGTTACATGAATTGAGTAGACCATTTCCTAAAGAGTTTATACATAAAGCTCCTAAAGGAAAATTTGGAGACTATATACAACACTCTGTTATCAGACAACGATTACTAAGTGTTGTTGGTCCTTACTCACAAGAAGTAAAACATATCTTAAAAGAAGATATTGTTGATAAGCAGGGACAAACACAACATGTAGTAACAGGTGTTATCTTAGCTTTAACTGTAGAAATTGATGGACAACTTGTTACTATAGAAGAGGCAGGCGAATGCGAACAACCACTTAACTGGAAAACAGATGGTGCTCGTATGAAAGATGCAATCTCTGACGGAGTAAAAAGATGTGCTATGGCTTGTGGTGTAGGACTACACTTATGGTCACAATTCGAAGGTAAATCAGAATACTTCTTAGATAAACAACTGGAAAAAGCTCTAGACAATGAGTAATGTTCCAGACTTTCTTGGAAGTTATGATGACCCAGAAATAGGATTACTAATAGAGTCTCGCAGAGTATTACGTAAAAACTTGACTGAGTTGATTTATCAGTATGATTCAGCTGAGTTAGATTGGAATTCAAGCACTCGTCAAGCAATAGCTAGCGAGATTACTATTAGTGCAAATACTATAATAAATATTACAAACTATATTGAAGATATATCTGGTTATGAAGAAGATGACTTTGAGTAAAAAACCTTTAATTAGGAGCATGAACGCTACCATGAGATTAAGATTTCAGTGGTGGAGGGTTTCGCCTTTAAGTTCTGCCTCCTTTCTTAAAGGAATTTTCCTCCACCACATTTTTAAACAGGAAGAATATTTCTACAATTTAGGTTATAACACTGCAACATTAAAAAATTTTAGGGCGTGATAGGTATAGAACTAAATAGTGTGTTGGTTACAGTATTAGTTTACGAGGGTTCGATTCCCTCCACGTCCACGAAGGCACATTAGGAGAGAAAAAAAGTCTCGAGGTTACCAATGTGTCTGGGGAGGTAAGAGTTGTTTGGACACGCTCTGCACGTAGGGGTACGGCTTCCCCCAAAGTTTATGAAACATTATTGTATTATTTGTAATGAAGAAATAGAAGGCAATGTATGTACCATTTGTGTTGCCTGTAAGGAGAAAAATGAATAAAAAGTTATTTGTTTATGGGACATTAAGACAGGAAGGTGGCCATTTAAGACATAGTATTATGGCTACATCAACCTTTCTAGGTAAATATAAGACTAAACCTAAGTATGACATGATTAATCTAAGGTCTTTCCCAGGCCTATTAAAAGACGGACAAAATGTTGTAACAGGTGAAGTTTATGAAGTTGATAGGGATACATTAAAGTCTTGTGATATTATTGAAGGACATCCAAGGTTTTACAAAAGAGAAGATATAGATTTAGAAGGTATAGAAGGAGTACAAGCTTATTTTTTACCGAGAAAAGAATATGGTCATATGCCTAAAGTTGAAAGTGGAGATTGGTTAGACAGATGATAATAGATTTAATTAATGAAACTTGGTACAAAGATGGGTTGTGTTTAAGTCAAGAGCAAGATATATTTTTTCCAGAAAGAGGAGCTTCTACTAGAAAAGCTAAAGCAATTTGCCGAACTTGTCCTGTTATAGAAGATTGTTTAGATTTTTTTGTTAGACACGAACAAGAATATGGAATATGGGGTGGAGTACTACAAAACTCTAGAAGAATTTTAATTAAACAAAAATCCAATCGGGTCTAGCTCTAAATCCTTGTAAAGCTTCGAATACTCTTAAACAAGCAATAGCGTCATCTCTAGCGTCATGATGATTACCAATATTAATATCAAAGAACTTACAAACACTTTTTAAACTATAACTATCTAAAGAGCTTTTAAGTAAACTTCTACTATCTTCAAAAGTACATTTCCAGAAACCTCTCTCTAAAAACCTAAGACCATAATGAAATGATGTATCATTTAAAACTTGTGCGTCAAAGTTTGCGTTGTGTGCAACTGGTAGTTTGTTACCAATCTGCGCCATTATGTATGGATATAATTCATCCCAGGTCGGAGCAGCCGCAACCAAATCGGGATTACTATTGACTTTTCCACCACTTTTCCACCATTTATCTACATGTTGAAAGTATATTTCTGGTGGTTTTACGTATGTATAAGCCGATTGTATCCTCTCCCCTTCCATCCACGCCAGACCAATCTGGGTTAAATCCTTTTTAATTATGTGTTTATCCAGATAGTTTGAACTATCGTGTATGTTTGCACCTGTTGTTTCGACATCAATAAAGATAAAATCTTTGATATCATATGGACTTTCTTGTTGCATATATGCCTTTCTACTATATGTAGTATAGCATAAAAAAAAAGAGGGGCTGGGCAGAGCCCCCCTTTATTATACGTATATCACGTTGGTTTAGTAGTATCCGATGACTGATACTACTTTAATTATAACATATACACAATATATAGTGAATTAGTTATTTGTAATAAATTTCGTCTTCCCAGATATCATAATACATTGTTGGTGGTTGCTCAAACCACTCTTTGA
>Ga0099849_1000011_pt1 | contig 71990 bp, 68 predicted proteins | sample CB_VirMetaG_4_FD_78177 | JGI IMG/M metagenome (GOLD analysis project Ga0099849, IMG submission 78177) | Freshwater to marine saline gradient viral communities from Chesapeake Bay - CB_1508_1M Viral MetaG | ecosystem: Environmental > Aquatic > Marine > Coastal | place: USA: Chesapeake Bay... | reverse complement strand
GCACATGTGAAACTTATCTGCCTACAAAAGAAGCAGCTCTTGATTCTGTAGAAGACAAAACCGAAGATATGACTATTTCAATGGCAGCATTGGAGCTTTTTCTAATGGATCAAAAGCATCATAGAGAATTTTGCTCAAGCATTGCCTGGAAGCAGCCCACCATGGATGAGTATAAATTAGATTTGCGCTCACATTTACCAGAATCATGTCTATCTAAAATTCCTTCTTCAGCATCTCCACCACCTCCTCCGCCGCCCGTAGTCGAGGAAGAAGTTGAAGAGAGTGATTCTGAATAACTTTGTCCACTTAAAGATGGTTATAATACTTTGGAAATTAAAGAAGATTCAGGATAGTTATAATAAATTAGGAGATTAATATGAAGATTACTAGAAGCGAGCTTAGAAGAATGATTTCTGAAGCATCTGACGAAATGTGGGCTGCAGGTCAATCCGACTACGAAGAACAGCAAGCACTTATGCAGAGTGATGAATTTCATAATGACCTAGATTACGATTATGAATTTCAAATGGCTGCAGAAGAACGCCACGCAGAAGAACAAGATCATATGTATGAATTAGCGAAAGATGTTTTAGATAAGCTAATTGGAGACGGTATTAGTTCTGAAGAACTGGTAGGTAAAATCAGACAGCATAGAGACTTAAGATTTTATCCTTTTGAAACAATTATGATGGCAATTGACGAATTAGATTCAAAAGGAAATATCACAGGTTTTCTAGGTGACGGGATGGACTATTAGTAAATAGCTCCATACTTTGACATAACAGAAGATCTATCTAGAGTGTCATCAAACCCTAGTGCATGACCTATTTCATGCTCAAGCAAGATAAAGCTGTCTACATTTTCAGGCCTAATGTAGACTCTTGAGTGGTTAATATCTCTTGTGAAAGTCCCATCAGGATTCTTGTACACGTTTCTGATTGTCAGTCCGTGAACATTTCCTGCAGGCATATCATCACTAACATATATACCTATTTCACCTGCAAGAGGTCTACTTCTACATTCTTTTACTAAGACTTTTCCAACTTCTTCTCCTCTGTCTCTCCAAACATCATTTACTCTTTCAACTAGCTGTGGATCTATGTTAGCACCGTTACAGATTACAACGTTAGGTACAAATGTATTCCACTCGTACTGCCTAAGATGTTCTAGATCTTCTGCAAAAGAAGTATTTGTAGCTAAAATTATTCCTAGTAAAAAGTTCACTGTTTTCTCCTATTTATATCATATATAATAAATTAAGAGTTTACAAAATGCACTTATTTCCCAACTATAAGACCGTAAATATTCCTATAGGCGGTAGAACATATACACTGTATGTCGCCGATGATTTTGAAAAGCGGAGAAAAGGATTAGCAAATATACCTTTTATCCCCCGAAATGAGGGTATGCTCTTTAAATACGACGAACCTGTGTGTCATGCTTACACAATGGAAGAGACACAGTTCCCTCTAAAGATCATGTTTTTTGATGCTGACTTTAATCAAGTAGGATCATTTGACGCAAAAGCTCGCCAAAAAGAAGAAGTCAGACCTCAGTCTGACTTCATGTATGTGATTGAAATTCTGGGAAGATAAATTAGTATCTTCTGTATCTTCTTCTAATCAATGCACCGTGAGAAAGTGATTCTTCAAGGGCATCTGCTGGTTTATCTATCACAACATACTCACCTACTACTTTGACCGGGGTGAGTTTAAACTTTCTGAATACGTTTCCTCTAATTTTGTTGTTAATAAAGATCGCATCTTTTTCTTTAGAGAGTCTAAGATTTTTAAACTTTTCTAGCTCGGTGCTGTTTGACCCACTTCTAATTGATGTAGGAAGTTTTAAGTTATCTGCATTCAAATTGATTTCAGTATAACGGTTAGGATCTGATATTCTTTCTCCCTGTCTATTCTGGAATCTATCTATTTTAAGTTTTAAGTTTTTCACATCGAAAACTTCTTCTGAATCTGGCGCATCTCCGGACGGAGATGCCGCCATATCATCATCTGCTGTTGATGCTCTTGTTTGAGCAGTTGTATCTTGACTTTTTTCAGCCTCAACAGCGTCTACAAATTGCTTTACACCTGTTAAGGTTGGCGAAAATCCTAAATATTCTGCAGCTTTAGATGCATCTTTTACAAATAAACCGAAAGTTTCTAAAGGAAGACCTTGTTCGCTAGGCTCGGCCGTTTCATCTTCTTTTAAAAATCTTTCAAAAAGTTTGCTTAGATCATTTTTGTAAAAAGTCTCATTAGTTGGTGTTGACATTTCTGACTTGAGTTTTGCAATCACACTTTGAGATTTTTCTAGCCAGCTTTTCCAAGCTAAATTTGTTCCTGTACTCCATATGCCATCAGGCTGTGTTCTAGTAGCATTAGGATCAATAATCTTTTGTATTGCTTTAACTTTTTCTTTTGCAGCAGTACTTCTCGCGGTGGATGAACTTCTGGGTTGGCTTGTTTGGGCAGGGGTATCAGCTGGCTGGGTTTCGCTTTGATCATTTTGAGGTTCAACAGTGTCAGCATTTTGAGTTTCATATCTGCTTTTTAAGCTTTCGAATGTCGGTATAGAGCTTTCTGTGTTATTGAGAAAAAGAGAGTATTTGGCAATATTTTCACTATTGAATTCTGCTTTAACTTGATCATAGTTCTCGACATATAAAGAATTTTCCCTCACAATCACTCCAAAAAGACTGCCGAGACCTAAATTATCAATGTCTTCAGGATCATCACCAATACTCTTAGGCATTATTGTTAGTAAGTCGTCTTCCCGGCTAGGTACAAACTGAAAATCATTTTGTTCTCTTTTAAACTCCCATATTCTTTTGCCTGCACTATTTGCTGTTATGGCTTCTTCAGACCCATTTTCTAAGATAGGAATATCTTCTAAAAAATTTTCAGAAATTTCATCATCTTCTGAACTAGTTGTTGAACTGCTATCTTGCTCCAAAAGCGCATTCACATTTTCCATTATCAATCTTCTCAGATCTTTTTTAGTTATTTTCATTAAAAATCTCCCTAATAGGTCCTTTTGCAGTATAATTAAATATAGGAGTCAAACACATAATACTTTTCTGAAATAAAAAAAATGATACTACAAATAATTTTCGCCTGGTTGTATAGTCACATATTCGAATACATTGCTCACAAGCACTTTCTTCACGACCATCGAAGATTTAAGTTTGCCTTTAAGAATCATTTTGGAAAACACCATAGAATATCTAGAAAAAATGAGATGCATGATGAGTCTTACAAGTCAATTTTATCTTCTCGTTTTGAAATTTACAGCCTTTTAATGGTGTCAGTTGTTCACTTACCTGTGGTATTTTTCTTTCCGATTGCTTATGCGACACTTGTGTTTTGTCTTTTAAGCTATTATTTTGTCCACCGAAAGTCTCACACAGACATCGAGTGGGGCAGAAAATGGATTCCTTGGCATTATGCACATCACATGGGGATTGATCAGCACAAAAATTGGGGAGTCAGATTGCCTATTATCGATATAATTATGAAGACGTCTAATTATTAGTGCAAATATCTATCAACAAAAATAGATATTTATAAAAGGGATTCAAAATGAAAAAAGAAGCTTTGAGAAAGATCATCAAAGAAGAAATTCTTAAGAAGGTCAAAAAAAGAAACATGGTCAGTGAAAGACAGGCAGCTGCTCAAGAATTAATTCTCTTTTTTGAGAGTTACATGGAAAAAAGAGAAGAGATGATGCTGCTCAGAGAATTTGACATGAGCAGTTTTGAAATGCCAGAAGGGTCTGAAGAATTTTTAGATATGATACCTGCACCTTTAATGAATTGGTTAGGAAATAGGGTTGAAAATCTTGAACCGGCTACAAAAGATTTTGCAGGAGAAGTTTTAACAGGTGTTATCTTGAACGCAACTGCTCAAGCTCTTGGGCTTCCCTCTTCTGTTACAACTGATTCGCCTTTCGGAAGAGCCATTAGAAACTTTGTTCCAAAAATTGTTAGTCATCCAAAAGGAATTGAATTAATCACGAGCGCAATACTTCAGCGAGGAAATAATTCCGAAGCTGACTGTGTAGAACTTGTAAACTTGGTGATGGATACTTTTGCTGAAACTGCGAAAGAAGAAATTTTTGATAGACAAATTATGACATCTTTTATTGATAGCTTCACAGAATCAATGTTTGGTCAGAGAATGGATCCTAACATGGTCACACAAATAGCAATGGGTATCCCGCGTGAAACTTTAAACATTGACTTCGAAAAAATGTTAAGACCCATGGCAGCGCCTATTGCAGACGTTATCTGCAAAGGTGGCAGCTGGGAAGATTTTAAGATGAAAATTATAGACTTAGCTCGACAAGAAGCTACTCCTGAAGACATTGCACAACTAGGTGCAGAAGTTAGTCGGAGCATGAGCAGAGATGAAATAAATGACTTAATCAGCAGAATGACGAGGAGATAAAATGACTATTGAATCTCAAATAAGAAAAATTATTAGAAAAAAAGTCTTATTAGAAATTAAAAGCAGATTGATTTTAGAAGATACAAATGATCCCACTCCTGAAGAATATGCTGCACTTGCTCAAGAATTTGAAAGAAAGTCTGGAGCTTTTCAAGCAGCTGCTGATCAATTAGATATAAGCACACTTACGGATGTTGCAATACAAATTAATGATCTAATAGGGCCAGAAGGAAAAAAACAGGACCCGCGGGTAGCATTTTCAGGAGATGAAGATGATAAGATTATTGATCTCCTTAGAAGTGAAATAAGCACATTACAAGAGTATTGTAAAGTTTTTGAAATCTATATCGAAATTTATGGACAAAACTGGTATACCGATTTTGCATGGGCTATTAAAAATGTTAATGAGCAGTCAGATATTAACATTTTTAATATGAAACTTAAAAATTACATTGAAGGACTTCCTCTTTTTAAGTTAGATGAGGAAAATTACACTGTAGATGATTTTAAAAATGATAAGGCACAATTAAAAAACTTTTTCGAATCTGATGTTGTGAAGGAAGTAACACCGGAACAAGAGCCTATTTCTTTAGAATATCTTAAATACTCTCCTTTTATTGTTTCACCCGGATTTCAATTATGGGTCGATAACGCGACAACGCCCAATGATTTTATGCAAGAAAATTATCCTGCAGATGAATATCCCGATATGATTCAAGATTTTGATTATTACTATAATAAAGCCGCTTCTATTGCAAAATCTCTTTCCGGAGGAGATACACCGAGCGCAACCAGGTCTACAGATCCTGGTGCTGCTGCAGCCACTCCAGGAGATCCTAATTGCTTTGAAAACTTGCCTCCTTTGCAAAGTGGAAGCGTCGGAGAGTATGTACAAAAAATAAGAAAACTTTTAAATATGCACCTTGTCAATATGGGGCCAGGCTTCGCAGGTATAAAAATTGCTGACGAAAATAGCACCTTGTGGAATGATCAATGTCAGTTAGCTTGGCTTGCAGTTGTCAAACGCATCTTGAAGGATAGAAAATATTTGTCAGACAAAGGATACAGTGAATCAAGTCCATGGCCCGGGGCTTCGACGGGATCTGCTGAAGACGGCGTAGGCAGTTGGAATCTCATGGCTAGTTACTTGGTAAAAGATTTTCCTGGCTATACAAAAGGACCCAGAGGGTGCCTGGCGTTTCTTATGGACGGATATTGCGGTGAAGCTAAATACGGAAATATGGCACCGCCTTCAGTAACAAGAAGGCCTAGTGGTCAGAATAGAGCTTCAGGCGACACCGGCGGAGGCAAAACAAGAGTAGTTGAAAGAATTCCTGATGAAAAGATAGGAATTAGGCTTATTGCCAATGCGAATAACGGTGGACCTAAATTCAAAGACCATGGATTTAAACTTCCTGGAGGTAATGACCCAGACAGAGCATTCGCAGGAGTCATTACGCGAAATATGAACGTAACTACTCACCAAGAAGGTCACCCTGGTGGGACTATGACTTTCTATATGCAAGTTGATAAAAATAAGACAAAGATTGAAGATGTCGATTTGCTTTTTACCAGCCAGAGATTAAGCGGATTATTTAAGAGACCAAGAATGATAGAAAGAGCTATTAAGAGCCTTTTAAGCCGGCTAGAATTTCCATCTGCAGAAACTAGTGCACACTACGCTAAAAACTCAGGTTCTTTTGATATTCGACGGGGCGGTCCCAAAAGATATATTATTGTAAATGTTGATATTGGTGCCGGCGGATACTAGAGTTAATAATGATTATTGAAGAAAAATTCATTAGAAAAATTATAAGAGAATCAATTTTTAGAGAAGTCAAAGCTTTTAAAAAGACTGTTGGCTTAAAAAGCGGTAGTGGAAGAGGTTCATCTAGTAGTGCGTCTAATCTTGATGTTACACAAGTAAGAGGGAATTATCCGCCAGAAAATATCAAAATAGTTGTAAAAGCGTTACAAGACGCAGGCATGACTAACACAAACTCAATAATAGGTGTTTGCGCAACTATTGCAAAAGAGTGTAACTTCAACCCTAGAGCTGAAGTTGGGTATGCAAATACTTCATTAGATAGAATTAAACAAGTTTTTCGAAACAATACAATTCATTGTGAAGTTGAAGATATTGATGCAGGAACTCCATTTAGCACCTTAAGTGATGATCAAATCTCAAGACTTAAATCTTCTAATGAAAAATTCTTCAATGCACTCTACGGCGGATGGCTAGGAAATAATTGTCAAAATGACGGATGGAATTATAGAGGTCGAGGGTTTATTCAGCTAACTGGTAAGGCCAATTATACTAAAGCAGGCTATGGTAGCAATCCTGACGCTGTTAATGTGCCGGAGAATGCAGCACAAGTAGTTGTTCACTATATGAAAGATACTCACAATAATGTGTGGACTTGGGAAGAGCTTTGTAATGCTAGAACACCCGAAGAAGGTGTAAATATGGCTGCTGATAAAGTCTCAGGAAAGAAAAATGCTGCTCGTGCACGAGGTCATGCCATGGCTAGGTTAGAACAGTTTAGAGAAATGTTTACCAGAGATAGCAGTAGAGATGCTGTCGCTTCAGCAGATGATAGCGAAGAGTCTAGCGACGCTTAAAATTTTTACTTTCGTAAATAGCTCTTCTTCCCTCTTTGCTCTTTGCAAAAAGTTTAATCAACTCTCCAGCCTTGGAATTTGCTTGATCCTCATGAAACCCACCAGCGTCTCTAATAGGTCCTCTAATTAAACCCATTTGATCTTGCATCATGTGTGTCATTTCATGTGCAACCGATCTCATGACATCAGCAAGCGCCCTGTTTTTGGCATAAATGTAACAGCACTGATTTTGCATCTGATAAACAGCTGTCGTTGTAATTTGATAGGGCTCTCTTTCTGAGACGATATAAACAGAAAAATTTCCCTCTATAGGCAAATTATCTGCACAAAATAAGCAAAAGTCTGCCATAAGACGTGACTTATTTTCATCTAATCCTAAATTTTTATCAATATAAAGTTTCATTATCTAATATACTCGTCATACATTCTTTTTATTACTTCTAATCTTGCACCTCCAGTTACTTCATGAAAATTAACTACAGATACGTCTAAGATTGAAACCAGTTCACCTCTTCTGTTTAAAACACCTGAGCCAGAACTTCCCTCAACACCTGAAATTGTATAGAAGCAGTAGATTGAATCTTCTTTGCAACCTCCAAAATATCCGTCAAAAATAAGTCTCATTTCATGAGAATATATTCCTAAGGGTGCTGAAGCAGTATAAATCTTTTCACCGATATCCGGATAGTTTCTTGCAGGCTTAATGTTGTCAACTTTGTATGCATAAGGAGATCTAAAAGTTATTACACAGACATCGTTCTCCAAGTCAGAATATACTTCTTCGACTGGGTAAAAATTACCAAAAAATGCTACTCTTCTTTGCATTTTAATTTCGAAGTTTGGATAAAGCATATTTATAACTGAGAGTGTAGGTATATATTCTTCTGGATCTACACTACACCAGTGTCCAGCAGTCATTGCATATACTTTACCTCTTACGCCTCTGACAGCAATTCCTGAAGCAGAATTAATTACTTGTCCTGAACCTTCTCCTTCGAGACTGGTTATTGACATGTAAGTGTCTAAATATACAAAATTTTGAAGTGGGTAAGGAGTATGTGAAGTTTGATAAAGTTTATTAAATTGAACAGTATGACTTAGTTGTTCTTTATTATTTTGTAATTGAGTGCAAAATAAAATAAGGATTATTATAATAATCAAGCCAGGGATAATATTTTTTAATAATTTCATAATGTCTCCTGCAAATAAAACACTCTATCAATAGTAAATATGGGAGAAAAAAGCAAAATGACAAACTTTACAGAAAACAAGAAAGGAATTGAGTTAGGCTATGCATGTATTAATCTTACACTGCAGCAGGACAAAAAGAACAAAATTACTTGCAATAGATCCATGATTCGCCGCACTTTCGATGCAAAAGGCATAGAGTATGCTTCAGAGCTGGCAGAATTGAATACAGGGAATCTTCTTCCTATTCTTGAATGGAACCATAGGCATAACATTCGTGTATTCAGAATGACATCCTGCCTATTCCCATGGGCATCTGAATATATGCTTGAAGATCTCCCCCATTTTGAAAAAATAAGTCATAATTTAAAAACTGCTGGAGACTATGCAATTGAGAAAGGAATTCGTCTTTCTTTCCATCCTGGCCCTTTCAATATTCTGACTTCTACCAAAGAGCATGTAGTTCAGAACACAATTGTTGATCTAGCTATTCATGGAAAGATTATGGACTTGATGGGTATGCCTCGGAGTCACTGGGCTAAGATCAATATCCATATTGGAGCTTCTTACGGAGATCGTGAGTCTGCAATGACTCGCTGGGTAGAAAACTTTCATCGACTACCAGATAGCGTAAAGACAAGACTTACAGTTGAAAACGATGACAAAGAAAGTCTTTTTTCAACTGCAGATCTTTATAATGGAATTTACAAGCGAATTCCTGTACCAATTGTCTTTGACTATCGTCACCATAAATTTCGAAATGATGGTGAGTCTGAAGAAGAGTGTCATGCCATGGCATGTGAAACTTGGGGCGATGTAAGACCTTGTTTCCACTATTCAGAGTCAGCTTCTGAAAAAGAAGGTAGTAATAAGAAAGCAAATGCTCACAGTGACTACATTTATGATACTATCAATGACTATGGGAAAGATTTTGACGTGGTCATTGAAGCAAAAGCAAAAGAGCTAGCACTTATCAGCTACAGAGATAGAATTACTTCTTCATCCTCTTAGTCTTACGCTTAGAAGCTTCTTTTCTCTCAAAAGCATAATCTAAGGCTCTTTTGAGCCTTTTTTTAGTATCTGGGTCTTTAGCATTTTTATAAGCCGCTCTAACACGTTGATGAATTAAATTAATAATTTGAGACTGTCTATTATGAGGCTTTGATTTAAAAGACTTTTTAGAGAGAGTTTTTCTAATATCTGAAGCTGTTCTAAATTTTACAGAAACAGTGTCTTTTGGGTTCTCATCTGTATAAAGTCTGCGCCCGCTGCCTTTTGGTTTTTTACCTGTACCTTTTGCAGGATCTGCTTCGATTATTTTTTTTTAGACTCTGACAAGCCTGACTGATCAATAACATCGCCGTCTTTATGAATTTTAATATCTTCGTCTTTTGCCATTATAGCTGAAATGACAGCAGAATCATCTGCAGAGTCAGTATCTTCTTTAGAAGCATTCCTTACAGCTCGAGCCACCTGTTCTTTTGAAGCTGCTCCACCTTCATCAGATAGTTCTTTTTTTGCAGCTTCTACTTCTTCTTCTGAAGCTTGCAACTCATTCATCATTTCTAAAATGATACGTTTTAATTGTCTACGTGTTATTTTCACTTTTTCTTCCTAAAGTTTTGAACTTTCTTCCACTCAGACTTGTCTACTGATCTAGTTTTGCCTCCTCGGATGAAAGAATTTACACGGGCCATGGCCCATGCATGCTGCGGGACACCCTGCCTGTGCCCAGTAAGCCAAGCAGCCAAACCCTTTCGATATACACCAGTTAAAGCACCCAAAGGCATGTTTGCATTTTTAGCTTTTTTCTTTAGAGTTTCTCTAGTCTTTGCTGAGAGCTTTGAAGATTTTTTCTTTTTACGCTTCTTTCTTTCTTCAAGTTCAGTTTCTATAACTTCTAATATTAGAGATTTAAATTCTTCTAAAGACTCATTTTTTGACTTATCATATTTTTTATCTGCATCCCAGTAATCATAACAGCTTTTTGGTCTGGGAGTTTTTGCACACTTTTTTATTTCTTTTTCCATAGACTTGTTTGATTGTCTGGTTCCTTTGTAGTATTTCGGATCTCCTGGTCTCTTGTTTCTTCCCTTTTTCTCATTTAAATCATCTTCTTCTTCATTTACATTTTCTTCTTTATCTTTTGCGATTTTTTTGAGAACTTTTGCGGGGAGAAAATCCATCTTTGTTACTGCAGGTTTGTTATCAGCACCATACTTGACACTTCTCATTCCCTTATTTTTATTAGACTTTTTCTTCTCTTCTATAGAATATTTTTCTTCTATAATTTGTAAATCTCTATCAAGTTCTTTTAAGGTATCTCTATATCTCATAATTCTTCTCTAAATAACTATTTAATATATATCTAACTGTAGATATAATTATGCAAGAGATATTAAAATGTCAGTATTTAGAACACACAAAACCATAGCTGATAGATCAGCATCTGATAGAGCACGTCATAAGAAAAAAATAGAAAAAGCTATAAAGGAAGGAATTCACGATATTGTAGCCGAGGAATCTATTATTGGGCAAGACGGCAAAAAGAAAATTAGAATTCCTGTTAGAGGAATCAAGCAGTATAAATTTGTTTATGGGCAAGGAAGTGGATCGAAAGGTGTAGGATCAGCTCAGGGAAAAGATATTAAAAAAGGACAGGTTATAAAGAAAGCTGACAAGCAGCAAGCTGGACAACCTGGAGGCGAACCTAGCAAAGAAAAAGGTGAAGAATACTACGACGTAGAAGTAACCTTAGATGAGTTAGCCAAATACTTATTTGAAGATCTCAATCTCCCAGACTTGCAGAAAAAGCACTCAGATTCAGTATACGCTGAAAGAATTAAGCGAAAAGGATATAGAAGTCAAGGAATTAGAGTTAGACTTTCTAAGAAAGAAACTCTTAAAAATAAAATTAGAAGACAAAAGAAATCTGAGAAAAACGGAACATATGATCGGGAAAGTGGTGAAAGATTTCCATTTCACGCCGATGATTTAAAATACAAACACATCGATGTAAAAAAGAAGCCCATCACAAACGCAGTGATTTTCTTTATCATGGATGTGTCTGGTTCAATGAGTAAAGCTAAAAAGTTTTTAGCAAGATCTTTCTTTTTCTTACTCTATCAGTTTATCAGATACAAATACGATACTGTTGATCTAGTTTTTATATCACATACGACAGAAGGAAAAGAAGTCTCTGAAGATGATTTCTTTAAAAAGGCGTCTACCGGAGGAACTTACATATCTTCAGGTCTAACAAAAGAATTAGAAATTGTTGAAAAGAGGTATTCTCCCAGTGCTTGGAACATTTACAGTTTCCATTGCAGTGATGGAGAAAACTGGCGTGAAGATAATCCTAAAGCAATAGACGCAATGAAGAAAGTAATTGGTCTCTCGCAAATGTCTGCTTATATTCAGGTAAATCCAGCCGGAGATCATATCTACGGACAAGAAATGACAGAAGTCTTTACACCTCTTGAGTGTGATAAATTTAAATTAATTAAAATAACAGAAAAAGAAGATATATGGCCCCAATTTACAAAATTGTTTGGAGGTAAAGCAAATGTCTGATTGGTCTTTGAGTCAACTAAAAGAATGGGACGATAAGATATGCGAAGTAGCAAAAGGGTACGGTCTAGACTGGTTTCCTATTGACTATGAAGTATGTGACTATTACGAGATGATAGGGCACATGTCTTATCACGGCATGCCTTCTCACTTTAATCACTGGTCTTACGGTAAGTCATTTGAAAGAACACATTTCATGTACAATGCAGGTGCTTCTGGACTCCCTTATGAACTTATTATTAATAGCGACCCAAGTATCGCTTATCTAATGCGGCAGAATGAGCTATTTCTTCAGATTCTAATTATGGCACACTGCGTAGGTCATAGTGACTTCTTTAAAAATAATAGATGCTTTAAAGACACAGATCCAAAAAACGTAGTGCCCAGAATGAGAAATGCTAAGAAGAGAATTCAAGGATACGTAGAAAATACTGAGATAGGAATAGATAAAGTAGAAAAATTTATTGACAATCTAGAAGCCATTGCATTTCAGACTAATAGATACGGTATTCCTAGAAAGTCTAAAAAAGAAATAAAAGCATCCGAGATAGAAAGATACAATAAGCTTAAAGATGTAGGTATAAATCTGGACCAAAGTCAATTAGAAAACAAATTACTAAGACCTGATTATGACCTATTTGCTTTTTTCCAAGAATACGGTAAGAACAGATTTAAAGACTGGCAACTTGATATCCTAGATATCATGCATAGAGAATCTCTATACTTCATCCCTCAGATCAAGACCAAAATTCTAAATGAGGGCTGGGCTAGCTTCTGGCACTATAAGATACTTCATGATCTAAACTTAGAAGATAAATTTCACATTCCTTTTCTTAAGCTTCATAATGCAGTTGTCAGACCACATATTGGAGGTTTAAATCCCTATCATATCGGATTTTACATTTTCCAGAAAATAGAAAGAGAGCTAGGCTTAGAAGCATGCTTTGAAGTAAGAGAAATTCATGATGATGTATCAGCATGTAGAATATTCTTAGAAGAAGAAGACATAAGAGAACTAAATATATTTTCTTATGTCAGGAACAAAGGCGGAGAAATACAAATATCAGAAGTCGCCGATGATGAAGATTGGAAAGTTATTAAGCAAGATATGCTAAAGAGCATTGGTGTAGGAAGTATTCCTCAAATATATGTTGAAAGAATTGAAAAAGATGGATCTCTCATACTTAAACATGAGTATGATGGAAGAGATCTAGACTTAGAGCATGCTGAAAAAGTTGTTGATCATGTTAAAGATCTATGGAAAGACGATGTTAGACTGTTTACAATTTTGGAAGACGAAGTTTGGGAAATATAGTTAAACATTGATCTGCAGTATATTATGATAAGAGCAAGGAGGATTATATGGCACGCAAAAATTTCTTAGATATAATCAAAAGTCAAAGACAAGAAAAGAAAGCAGAAAAGTTTAGTGGTACTTTTATAGACTACCTAAACCTAGTTAATGAAGATCCAGGAATCATTAAACTAGCACACAGAAGACTTTATGAGTCTATTCTAAATCAAGGTGTAGAAACACTTGATGTTGATAATGAAGGTTATAGGCCTATCTTTAATGGAGAAAAACTTAGAATATATAACTATTTTTCTTCAGAATTCTACGGAATGGAATCAGTCATTAATAAGCTTTTAAGATTTTTAAAGTCTGCTGCACACAAAGGTGAAGAAAGCAGACAGGTTCTTCTCTTAATGGGTCCAGTCGGAGCAGGTAAGTCAGCTCTAATTGATTCTGTTAAGCGTGCCCTAGAAAAAGCAGATAATCATTATCACCTCGAGGGCTGCCCAATAAGAGAAGAACCACTTCACTTACTTCCAAGAAGTCTCAGACCACAATTTGAAGAGATGCTTGGAGTTCATATTGAAGGTGATCTCTGTCCAATTTGTCGTCACAGACTAATGGAAGAGTTTAACGGAGAATATGAGAAATTTCCTGTTGTTGAGAGCTCATTCTCACAACGCGGCCGTCGCGGAATCTCGGTTGTTCCGCCAATGGATGCAAACTCACAAGATGTAAGCCTTCTAGTCGGAACTGAAGACATTTCTAAGCTTGATAAGTACTCAGAAGACGATCCTCGTGTTTTGTCACTAAATGGAGCTTTTAATGTTGGAAACCGCGGAATTGTTGAGTTTGTTGAGGTATTCAAGAACGAAATCGAATTCTTGCACACCATGTTGACAGCGACACAGGAAAAGAGAGTTCCTTCTCCTGGCAAGAACGATATGATCTACTTCGACGGAGTTATTCTTTCTCATTGTAACGAGTCTGAGTGGAACCGGTTCAAGGGAGAACACACTAACGAAGCTATTCTTGACCGTGTTCTAAAGATTGAAGTCCCTTATGTTCTAGAACTTGATCAAGAGCAGAAGATTTACGAAAAAATGATTAATCGATCTGACTTTCGTGGTGCACATATCGCTCCTCATGCTATAAAGATAGCTTCAATGTTCTCAGTCATGAGTCGTTTAACACCTTCAAACAAGTGTGATCTTCTTACTAAGATGAAGATCTATAACGGTGAAAATATCATTGAAAAGGGTCGTGTTAAAAAGGTTGACATTAAGGATCTAAAAGCAGAGGCAGTTCATGAAGGAATGGAAGGTATTTCCACAAGATTTATCATGAAGTCACTAGATGCTGCACTTTCAGATTCAGATACACAAATGATTACACCCATTAACGTTATGGATTCTTTAATTCGTCAAGTCAATGAGCAGATTATTGACAATGACAAGAAAGAACGATTCTTAGAGATTATTCAAAGTACGATCAGAGAAGAATACCTCAAGATTCTTGAAAATGAAATCGCAAAGGCGTTTGTGACAGCTTATGATGAGCAAGCACAGAGTTTATTTGATTCTTACATGGACAATGCTGAAGCTTTCACTACAAAGTCTAAGGTAAAGAACAAGATCACAAGAGAAGAAACTGAACCTGATGAAAGATTTATGCGGTCCATTGAAGAAATGATTGGAGTCGTAGGGTCTGCTAGAGATGGATTTAGATCTGATGTAACTGCCTTCATGTTTAGCCGTCTCCGTCGTGGTGAAAAGGTTAACTACAAGTCTTACGGACCGCTTAAAGAAGCAGTTGAGCAATACTTAATCAATTCAGTTAAGGATATCGCAAGAATCGTAACACAGTCTAAGACAAGAGACGATGAGCAGAAAAAGAAGCACTCAGATATGGTACAAACGCTAATTGATGAGTATGGTTATAATGAACATTCTGCTGAGGAAATCTTAACATATGCATCAAACAACTTGTGGCGAGATTCATAAAATAGAGATATTTGATAGAAATCATGTCGAAAGATTCTTAAAAGAAGAAAAAGAGTCTTTCGACAACTATCAGAGAAATAGTTCAACTATTTATAGTAGTAAAAAGATAGTAGATAATTCTTCACTCAACTATCTTAACGAATTCTTTAGTAAAAAAGAATTCATGCCAGATTACCAACTTAAGTCTATTTTAAAACGAGAGTTTGATAATTGTGAGAAACTTTATCCTTATCTAGGCGAAGCTTTTCTCAATTTGTTTTTTGAAAAACAAATTTTAATGAATAAAAAAGTAAATTTGTTTTTAGAAAATACGTACGATAAATTTATATCTACCTGCAGAGACGAAAATGCAAAAAATGTATTTAGATGGATAGTTGAAAACTCTTCTACAGAAAGAATAATAGAATTAGAAAACTCTTATAATGAATGGATAACAATCAAAAAAGAAGATGACATCTTTTTCAAAGTAGACTATGATTGTTCATTTTTAGGAACCAAAAATTCTTTAGAAATGAAGCATTATCGATTTGCTATTATCGACGGTTATATAGAGTCTGTTAGTGAAATTCACCATATGCTTCATTTTGCTGCTCAAAACAAAGAGCCCCATGTTCTTTTTTGTTTCGGAATGTCTGACGAAGTAAAGCAAGTAATCATCCAGAACAATGCAAAAAGAATCACTCAGATATTTCCTGTGTCAATGTCTATAAGTGAAGATACAATTAATATCTTAAATGATATTGCACTTTTACATAAATCAGATATTATTTCTTCTATGAAAGGACAGACAATTTCTCAAGAAATGAGAAAAGAGCTTAAGATAGGTAAAAGTATTTCTTTCAACAGGAAAGGATTTAGTATAGAATCTTTAGCGTCTAGTCAAGAAATAAAAGGACATATTAAGTATCTTGAAAAGAGAATAGAAGAATCTCCTCCTGATGCAAATACAGAAATAATAAGAACAAGAATTAAAAATATGAATTCTAAGTCTTTAAAAATTTATCTTCCTGAACAAATTAAAAATGACGTAAAGTTTAACAGAGAGATAGACTATCTTCTTAGAATGATAAATACTTCTAAAAAACCATATTATCTTATCACAGTTGACAAAAGAAATCTTATGATACCTTGTGAGATTTATCAATACGTTTTAAAAAAAGTTAACACAACAAAAGAAATATTCTATAATATAGATAAAATGCTAATAGGCAAGGAGTGAAAATGGCAAATCAAGCAAAAGTAATGGGAACTGTTACACAAACTGTTAGGTTCATGATAGAACGTCTGCAGAGTCAGATCGCTGAAAATAGAAATAACTTCAACTTGAATGATGAACAGCTTAGAAGTTTAGTAAACTTAGTTGAAACTTCAGTCCAGGATTCTTACAACCGTTCAATGAATCAGATTATTAATACAATTGACTGATAATGCAAGGAATAAAGCATCTAATAGAATGTCATTGTTTTCTTAAGATATTTGATAAATCTGAAAACAAAATTAATCATAAGTTTCCAGTATATTCAAAATTTGATGAAAATAATAACATTGTACCAAAACTAGCAAAATGTAATAATTGTGAATCTTTACATTATGTTTATGATGCTTGTAAATCTGAACTTCGTCCAGGAAAAGAAGACATAGCTTCAATATTGACAATAGAAGATATTATGATGATGCTTCCTGACAGAATTAATTCTGTTTTGACAACAAATAGATCAGATATTGCAGATTTTGAACACGCTTTAGATATTATTGAAAATGAAAGGTGGGGAGAGACCATAGTTGTTAAAAGATCTATTGTGGGTGAAATAGAAAATATTAAAATCTTACAAATAGACGGCGAAAATAAGATTAAAATACTCAATAAAGAAATTAATACAATCTTAGTAGGTAAAAATGTCTGATATTAAAAGTATAAAACTAGCTAAAAGAAAACAAGAAGCTAGAGAGATTGCAAAAAAAATAATTGATTTTGGTATAACAGAAGATCAAAAAATTGATATCATGTTTAATATTGCAATGACTTTAGAAAGCAATACAGCTATGAAAGATATAACTACTGTATTGAAAATTTTTATAGAAAAGTTTAACAATGATGAAGAAGAAGATAATAATAATAAATCAAAGAGAAAACTCATAGTCTAAGGAGAATATTATGAATGAAACTTTAATTGAAAGATTTGAAGAACTTTTGACTCTAGTAGAGTCTCTAAGAAATGATGTAGTAAAACATTCAGGTGGAAATAAGTCAGCAGGTCTAAGAGTTAGAAGAGGACTCAGAGACGCTAAAAAGTTAGCGAGCGATCTCGTTAGAGAATCAATTGAATTAAATAAATAAACAAATAATAATGGTCTTTAAGTAATAGAAAGCCCGGTGGAGAAATCCACCGGGCTCCCTCATTTTCGTAGAAAGATTTTTAAATTTTATTCTTTACAGAGTTAAGCTTCTTTATAGCAGCTTTTTCAATCTGACATATTCTCATTCTTGTAACCCCAAATATTTTTCCTACATCTTCTAATGTAAGATTAGAACTATTTTTGCATAAATTTATACAACACATTTGTGCATCTTTGCATTCTATCCAGTATCTACAGTTAATTTTTTCACAACTCTTTTTTGTCTTATTGTGATAATCAAAGCATTTCATATTTTACTCCTAAGCATGATATTTAGTATTATAAACACAAGTTCTGTAAAGAACAACTAGGAGAAAAATGTCAGAAAACACTAGAAAGCTTTTTGTGATAGATACTAATGTTTTACTTTATGATAAAGCATCAATCCATTCCTTTCCTGAGAATGATGTTGTTATACCAATTGTAGTATTAGATGAGCTAGATAGATTCAAAGACAAGACAGGTGTTGTTGGAGAAGCAGCAAGATATGTAAACAGATATCTTGATGATTTAAGAGAAGAAGGTAATCTTCATGAAGGAGTCAAGATACGTAACAATGATCAGACAATAAGAGTAGAACTAAATGGATTTGATAAAATACCACAGTTTTTAGAAAAGTCAAGTGCTGATAATCAGATAATTGCTTGTGCTCTATATACAAAAAAGAATAATCCTGACAGAAAGACAGTTGTTGTCACAAAAGACATCAACTTTAGAGTAAAATGTGATGCTTTAGGTATAAAAGCAGAAGATTATTACAGAGATAGAGTCCTAGAGTCTGATGATGAAATGTACAAGGGTTACTTGGATATTGAAGTAGACTCAAAAGAAATAATCGATATGCTTTACAATGAAAATCTAACTGAAGATGAAATAAAAGAACTTTGTGAAGACGTTAGTGACTATATTGAAAGAGAATTTCATGAAAATGAATTTTTATGCATTAGACACGATAGATCTTCTTTCTTAGGCGTTTATAAGCAAGGCAGGATTCACAAGCTTAAAAATGAAAAAGACTTTAAGTCTGTTTATTCTTTTTCTTCTAGAAACAGAGAGCAACTATACGCTTTAAATGCGCTAGTAGATGAAAAGATAGATTTAGTAACAATCACTGGGCTGGCAGGATCAGGAAAGACTTTCATTACTTTAATGACAGCTGTTCATGGTCTTAATGAGGGAAAATATGACAGGATTGTTATAACAAGAAACGTGCAGCCTGTAGGTAAAGATATTGGATTCTTGCCAGGTGACTTAAAAGAAAAGATGACGCCTTGGATGTCACCTATTATGGACAACTTTAGGCATGCCTTCAAAGATAAGGATCTTACTTATTTTGAGATGATGATGGAGAAAGGAAAGATTGAAATTGCTCCACTTTCCTATATGAGAGGCAGAACATTTAGCGACACATTCTTGATTTTTGATGAGGCACAAAATGCCACAATTCACGAAATTAAGACAGTCATAACAAGAATTGGTGAAAATTCAAAGATTGTCTTGTTGGGTGACACAGATCAAATTGATACTCCATACATAGATTCTTTGTCTAATGGTCTTACAATTGTTGCTGAAAAATTTAAAAATGAGAAAGTTGCTGCACATATCAAGCTAAAAAAGGGAGAAAGATCATATTTATCAGCAGTAGCAGCAAAACTCATTTAAGGTTTAGGATATGTCAAAAGTATATAAGTTTACTAGAAAAGATAAAAACAGATATCGAAAGGTATACAGGTACATCAGAAAGAAGCCTGTTTACGAATATTGTGCAAATGAAGAATTTGAAATGATAGCTGGGTATGTAGACTTTATAAATTCTGACGGGCCTGAGACTTATACATATCCTTCGACAGTTTCTTTTACTAACGTACCTGTAGTAACAGTAACTTCAGTAGATTCAGAAAGTAACAATCAGGCAAATGTAAATGCGTATATAACCTCTATAACAACAACTGCACTTAATATTTCTGTTAGTGCACCTTTTACAGGCAGGGTGCACTTTATTATCGTAGGTCAAGACTGATGAGCGCTATTCCTTATCTCACAATATTCACATGTACTGACAATGTGTCTGGTGTTGATTATGTTGATATTGATTTTTCATCTGCAGGTTTTTCTTCTCCTCCTGTTGTCTCTGCATCCACAAATGGTGATGTAAACGTATTTGCTTCTAATATTACATCTTCAACTGCAAGATTGAATTTTTCTGCAATATTCACAGGAAGAGTGACATATATAATAAGACCGGCAACAATTTAGAGATTTTATTATGGCAAAAGATTTTAGAGCAACACAAATAGAAACAACCAAGATTATTCTTTCTGGCGGTATTGGTTCTCAGGGCGTAGGCGGCATAATTTATAGTGGCTCAGTCGCAACCAATAAAGAGGGTGGAATTCCTGCAAGCATGTTAAGCGATGTAGGTACAGATGTTTTCTTATTTGTATCTGGTACAAAAACACCCAATAGAGAAGATGTAACTCTTTTTGGAGGTGATGTTGTCATATCCGGAACTTTATACGGAGGTTCACCTTTAACTGTAGGATTTGACATGCATTTGTCAAACTCAGTAGGCAGTACTCAATATTTAAATTTTGGAGACACAGAAGGTGTAGGAGGTTATGGCTTTAGATCTTCTGCAGGCACAATGCAATTTAGAAATAACGGCGGAAGCTGGTCAAACTTTGGCGGCGGTGCAGCCGCCGGAGGATCTGACGTAGACTGGGTTGATAGAGGTAATTCTCTTGTTACCACATCTTCTGTTTCTATTGCTGGAGGGCTAGGCGATACCTTTGAAGCTTCAAATGCTGATTCTCGTGCTTTCACATTTTTTAGTGGTGCTCGTGCAGAGCTAGGTACTTTAAGTGCTGCAACAACAGGACTCTATGCAGGCACACAGACAAATATATTTTTCGGCGGCGACGTAGTCTTTTCAGGCTCACTTCACGGTAAATCTGCAGTTGGAGGAGGTGCTACTTTATTTGATGCGACTGCAGACGATATCAATTTTAGAAAAGCCAGACAATTTATTGTTGCTAATGAAGCAGGAATTGCACCTTCTTCTGGTCCTAGCTACGACGGTAATGTTGGTTTTACTGTAACTGGCTCGATAGATAGTAGAGGAATTCCAAGCGCTATTTCTGGTGTATCTTTGTTCGGAGGCGATCTAGTAGTATCAGGAACTATGCACACAGATCACGGTGTGCAAAGAAGATTTAAGATACTAACAGCTCCCGGCCCTTACAACGTAGAATCAAATGATCATCATATCATAGTAGATGTAAACGGTGCTTTTATAATAAACTTGCCCCGCGCTGATGTCGCCGGTCTAGGTAGAGAGATTTATATAAAGGGCAAAGATCAAGTATCTAATTCTAACTATATTGATATAGTAGCTTATTCAGGTCAATATATTGATAACGCCGCAACTTTTAGAATAACTACTCCATGGACAAGCGTTCAGCTTATATGTGACGGTGGCGCCGGCGCCGGCGCAAGATGGTACATTATGAGCGACGGTAGAGTATAAGGAGATTAAATATGGGTTATGTCTTTGATTCTAATAGCAATAGATTAACAGCAACAACAGCGTCGTTAGAAAATGCAACTGAGTATAAGGCAGAAAGACTGTCAGGCTCACTAACACAACTTCACGACGGAACTTCTTACCTAATAGAAGGTTCAAATATAACAATCACAACCGGTTCAAATGGATCTATTACGATTGCATCCGCCGGCGGCGGTGGAGTTTCTTTAGGTAATGATGGTAATAATAGAATTGTCACTGCACTAGGCGATGGGAATATTACCGGAGAAACTAATTTAACTTTTGATGGAAATACAAATGCATTTACTGTTGCTGGAACTTCAAGAGCAGGAGCAGGAACCGTAGGACGTTTAGCTTATATTCACGGATCTTTGATATATAAAAATGAAGCTGAAGGTCATTCTAGGCTGCTACCTTTAGGATCTCCCGGAGATGTAGCAGATGCATCTCAAGGGAAAACAGGGCTGATGAAGCACGTTTTTGCAACGCCTCATAATGGACAAGTTAAGCATCTTCGTTTAGCATTCTCAGGATCTGGTGTCTTAGGTGTAAATGATATACCTGGCCAAGTAGACGCAAGAGTTTATATTTCTACAGGGTCTATCGCAAACGTAAACAGAATACAATTTACTACAACTTTAGTAGCTGCTCCCCCTCAATTCAAAGCAACTGGAATTGCTAATAAAACTTTTTCAGGAGTTGGAACTAACCCGGGGGTAGTACAAAAATTAGACTTTAGTAATGACGTGAATAGAACTTTTGATGCAGATAGGCTAGTTCTAGTAGCAATCGACCCGGCTAACGCTCCAGGATCTAACGGAGGCGGACCTCAATTTGATATTACTTATACATTGACTCTTGAGTATAATGAACAAACAGGTTAACATTTTTTATCACTAAAGTATACTTTTCATAAAGGAAAGTATATGAAGAGCCCGTTTAGTCAAAATTCAACAAAAGATTTCAATAACTGTCCAATAGTTTTTGTCTCCGACATGCATGTAGACGAATACGCCGGCGGTGCTGAGTTGTCAACAGATGCGTTAATGAAGACTTCACCGCTAGGTGATGTTTTCTTTCTTAGGAGCAGAGATCTCACGCAAGAACATATTTCAGCTGGGACTCAAAAGATTTGGGTATTTTTTAATTATGGAAGCATGAACCTCAATCTAGTTCCTGCTGTGGTTGCCAATTGCAATTATTTCATTGTAGAATATGATTACAAGTTCTGCAAATACAGATCAATTGAAAAGCATAAAGCAGAAGAAGGAAAAGAATGTGACTGTCATCAGACACAATTCGGAATGTTTATGTCTTCTTTCTTTGCAGGCGCAGAACACATCTTCTACATGTCTAAAGCACAAAGGCAATTACAATCAGATAGATTTCCATTCTTAGGCGGAGAAAAGTCTTCTGTTCTAAGCTCGATATTTAACGTTTCTGATCTAGAATTAATTGAAAGAATTAGAAATGCTAGAGAAAGCGACAATGGTAAGTTTGCTGTTTTAGAAAGCAACTCTTGGATCAAGGGCGTAGAAGAAACACAGAGGTATCTGGGTGAATCCCAGATTGATTTTGATATGATAGGTGGACTATCATACCATGACCTGCTTAGAAAGCTCTCAGAGTACAAGGGGTTGTGTTTTAGACCTCTTGGAGGCGATACATGTCCCAGACTAGTTATTGAAGCTAAGCTTTTAGGATTAGAACTGGACATCAACGAAAATGTTCAACACGCTTCAGAAGAATGGTTCAGCCAAGAACTAGACAAGATTGAAGCTTATCTTTTAGATGCACATAACCGTTTCTGGTTGAGAATAAGTAACTTTATTGAAAAGATGCCAATAGTAAGTGGTTATACTACAGTCCGAAATGTTGAGTCTCAAGGATACCCATGGAGAAAGTCCATAGGGTCACTATTACAGTTCTGCGATGAAGTAGTAGTAGTTGATTGTGGATCTGATGATGGATCTTTTGAAATGTTGACAGAATGGGCTAATAGAGATAGTCGTATTAAATTGCATCAAAAAGTAGTAGATACTTCTGATAAAAGATTTGCTGTAAAAGTTGACGGAGAGATGAAGGCATACGCTAGAAACTTATGCTCAGGAGAATGGTGTTGGCAGCAAGATATCGATGAAGTCGTTCATCAAGATGATGCAGTTAAAATTAAAGGATTTGCTGCAAACCTTCCCAAAGCTATGCATTTAGTTGCGCTTCCCGTTATTGAGTATTGGGGAGACAAAGGAAAGGTGCGTGTAGATGTAAACCCATGGAAATGGCGTCTAAGCAGAAATCATGATCATATTACGCATGGTGTACCACAAGAACTCAGGCAATACGATGATAATGGTGAAATGTATGCCGCTCCAGGAACAGATTCTTGTGATTACATTGACAAAGATACGGGCGCTAGAATACCATTTTCTTCTTTTTACACACAAGATGTTCATAATGCTAGAATTGCTGCACTGCAAGGAAATCAAAATGCACTTGAACAATACGAGAAGTGGTTTAATTCTGTCATAGACCAGCTTCCAGGTGTTCATCACTATAGTTGGTATAATCTTGAGCAAAAGATTTCCAATTATAAAAATTATTGGACAAGATTTTGGCAAAGTATGTACGGAGAAGACCAAGAAGATACGGCAGAAAAGAATATGTTTTTTGACAAACCGTGGAATGATGTGTCAGATCAAGATATTTCTGCCATGGCTGAAAAACTTGAAAGCGAGATGGGTGGCTGGATTTTTCACAAAAAAGTTAATTTTAACACACCTACACCTAGTATGCGTGTAAATGTATCACAACCTGATATAAAATTTGAAAAAAGGAATGAAAATGAATGATGACGATCTAATTGAACAGAGCCCTTTTCAAGCGCTTTCAAACTCTTTTATTGAGTCTCAAAGGTCTTTCAATACAAAAGTAACAGACTTACGTCAGCGTTTAGAAAGAATCGCTGATAGATCAAAAGTACTATCAGTTCAACTAAATAGTGACCCTTTCAAGGCGAACATTAGCTCGCTAATCAATATTGAAGAAGAATCACGTCTAATACTTCTTGTTGCCAAAGAATTAGAAAAGCAGAGAGAAGATATTTTAACTGTGCTTGACATGTTGAACAAAACTAAAGAAATTAAACTTAATAAGTGAAAAAATGGAAAAAATAGAAAAGCCTTGGGGATATGAAGTCATATGGGCAAAAACTGATAAATACGTTGCAAAGTTTTTGCACATCAATCCAAATTCTAGAATGAGTCTACAGTTTCATAAAGAAAAAGAAGAGACAATTTATGTAATGGCAGGAGAACTAAAATTACAACTTGATGCTTCTGAATCATTTCAGTTCTTAGGACCTGGATCGATACATCATGTCAAGCCAGGAGATATTCACAGATTTGGAGCCGGTGAAAGACCGGTCATGCTTTGCGAAGTAAGCACTCCAGAATTAGATGACATTGTTAGAATTGAAGATGACTATAAGAGGTAAAATTGAGCACTAAGTTTGTATTTTTAACGCCTGCTTTTAATTGTCAAGAAGACATTAAGAAGACTCTTTTTTCTATGTTGTCGCAATCATATGATAATTGGAGAGCAATTTTTATTGATGATGTTTCTGATGACGATACTAGTCAAAAAATATCTGATATTTCAAATAGACTAGATCTAGGAGAAAGGATAAAAATAGTCAGAAGAGAAGAAAAGTTTGGTGAAACTAAAAATACAATTGCAGAAATAGAAAATATTGAAGACGATGAAGTTGTTTGTAGATTAGACGGCGGAGACTGGTTAACAGAAAATGATACTCTTTTTTTGCTTGATGAAATATACACAAGGCATAACACTGCCGCTGTTTGGACTAAGCATAGATGGGCATACACAGATGAAAACATATCAGGGCCTCTTGATCCTTATCAAGATGTTTATAAGCATCCTTGGGTCACAAGTCATCTTAAAACATTTAGAGCAGAAAAACTCAAAAGAGTTCCTAAGCAAAATTTTTTTGACAAAGATGGCAATTGGATAGAAATAGCTTGTGATCAAGCTGTATTCTTACCTTTGCTTCACATGTGCTTAGAAAATCAAGATCCTTTAGCTTTTCTTCCTGTTGTGTGCTATCATTATAATATTGACTTGAGAAAGCCTAACTTGTTTCATAATGAAAGATCTTATAATCAAAGAGATATGGCAATATGGCTGAGAGAGCGAGGGTTTTTAGAATGAATGTATTTACTCATAATTTTAATCCAAACTCCAATAGTGGCCCTAATAAGTTTACCAGAAGTCTTTTTTTAAAACTTTTAGAAGAAAAAGAAATATATGTAACTAGTCAAGAAGAAGCAGACATAGAGTTTTGTCTCATACAACAGACTATCCAAAAGAAAAAACCTATGGTTTTAAGACTAGATGGAATTTATTTTAACTCTAAACAAGATTATAAAAATCAAAATGCTCCAATAAAAGCTTCTTATGAGAATGCAGATGCTGTAATATTTCAATCTGAATTTAATAAAAACTTAACTGAACATTGGTTTGGTCCTCATCCAAATAGTCATGTCGTCCACAACGCTTATTTTGGAGAAATAATAAAAGATCAAACGTTTAAAAGACAATTAGGTGATAGAGAAATATGGTCTTGCGCTTCTTCTTGGCGACCTCACAAGAGATTGGTAGAAAACGTAAGATATTTTCTTAAGAATGCGCCAGAAAAAGCAGTTTTTATTGTTGCAGGATCCGGATATTCAGAAGAAGAAAAGAACAAAATTCAGCAATTGATGTCAGAAAAACATTATGATGATAAACAGATTATTATGTTAGGCAATGTAGACTATCACACGCTTAAACAGCTTTATGATGCTTCTTCAACCTTTGTTCACTTAGCCTATCTTGATCATTGCCCGAATGTTGTTGTGGATGCATATGCCCACAGTTGTAAAATAGTTTGTTCTAACTCCGGAGGGACACAAGAAATCGGTGAAGGATTTGATGTAGTCTTGGAGAAAGGATTACCTTGGGATTTTTCGCCTACTGAGTTATACAATCCGCCAGAAATAACTTTAAATAGAAAAATTTCTTTTGCTGGCGAAAATAATGCTAAAGAAAATTCAGAAAAATGCTTAAACAAATATAAAGAAATTTTTAGGAGTCTATTATGAAAGAATACAAAGATTATGAAAGTTATATTAATCATCAAAAAGAAAAAACCTTAGATCCTGTTAGGAGAGAAAAATGGTTAGGAGAAGAGTGGGGATTAAAGATTAACGGATTTAAACAAGAATTTAGTAAGCTGAAAAACTTTCTAACTCCTGACAAAAAATGTCTTTGTTTGGGTGCTAGAACAGGACAAGAAGTCGTTGCGCTCAAAGAAATAGGTGTAGAAGAAGCAATAGGAATAGACATAGTTCCTCACGAGCCCTATGTTTTAAAGGGAGACATTCACAACTTAGATTTTGAAGATGAATCTTTTGATTTTGTCTATACAAACATTATGGATCATTCAATAGATCCTAAAAAGATGATTTCAGAAATTGAAAGAGTTTTAAAGAATGATGGTCTTTTTTATTTACAGATACAGTTAGGACTAAATCAAGATGAATATACAGTTTTTGAAATAAATAATCCACTTTTTGACATTGTCACTCTTTTTGATAGAAGTTACTGTTTATCAGTTAGACAAATTAATGATAACGGTATACCTAATTTTGCAGGAATGAACGTAGAACTTTTGTTTAGAAAAGACGCTATTCTTTCTAATCTTTTTGAAAAATACGGTAATTTAAGCTCAATAGATTTACCAGAAGCATATGAAAGATTGTGGAATGACATTAATCTTCCTATACAAACTAAAAAGCTAGATACTGCTAACATACTTGATCAAGAAAAAAGACTAGTCATATTGGAAGGTCTTAAAAAAAGAGCCTATTATCTTACTAGAATTGCTGAAATGCATGATGTAAAAAACATTCTTGAAGTAGGAACAGCTGAGGGCTGGCAATTCTTTAGTTTTGGAGAATATGCAAAAGAAATAAAAGGGAAAGTTTATAGCTGTGACCCGAGAGATGTTAGAAGTAATACACACATTGCAGAATACGAAAATGAATGTATCTATTATCAAGCAACTAGTAAAGAATTAGGTGAAGACAGCAGTATACAAGATATTGAAATGTTCTATATTGATGGGCTTCACGATGAAAATACAGTCATAACAGATGTTGTTAATTTAATCAACAAACAGACTAAAGACAAAGCGCCTATTTGGGTATTTGATGATTTTGATGTAAGATTTGGCTGTTTTAAAGATATAGCTACGCTTATAAATTCTTCAAACGGATTTAAAATATGGGATGTGGGATTGACTGCAAGTGGCCAGCCAAGTCACCAAGTTTTAACAAAGGTTAGATTTGAAGTAAATGAAAATTAATTTTTTAACATTCAGTCCTAATGAAAATTCTGGATCTTATAGAATTTGGGTAAGAGATCTTTCTAGAACTTTAAATGAAATTAAATGTGATTCAAAAATATTTACAAGTGTAAAAGAATTAATATTAGAAAAAGATGTAGATGTCATAATACTATGCAAATCAGCTTTTGAGTCTGCAGATGAAATTAAAAAACATTTACCAGAAGCTACAATTGGAGCTATAAATATTCCTTGTAACTTCTTCAACAACTCAATTGATTTTGTAATTGTAGGTTCTCCTGAAGAATACATATCTATGAGCTACTATGATAATGTTTTTATCTACCCTTTAATAGAAAGAAAGTTTGAATCGATTAAAATTAAAAAACATGAAGAGAAAGACACCTTAGATTTTTGTTTTCACGGTCATTATCCTCACTTGTTTAAATTTGAACCTTTTTTAAAAGAAGCAATAGAATTCTTTGACAAAAATATTAAAAAAGTAAAAATAAAAGTAATCACAGGAAATAAAGAATTTAAATGGAAAGCTGGAAGACCTAATGTAGATATAAAAATGTTTAGTTACGATGAAAATTTTGTAGACATAGTTCAATCTTGCGACATAGGATTAGTTCCTAACGTAATTGATATTCGTCTATTTTCAAAAGATATACAAAAAATAACTTCTGTTGATTTTGGTCTTTATGATACAGACTATTTTCTAAGAATGAAAAATAAGACAAATGCTGGAAGAGCTTATGTTTTTTATCAATTAGGAATTCCTGTTATACATGATATAAGTCCAAGTAGTTTTGAACTTATGTCTAAAACTGATTATACTATATGTGCACACGATCACCTAAGCTACATCAGAGAATTTAAAAAGATTTCTGATCACAATTTAAGAAATGAAATTGCAGAAAGTAACAAAAAGATGTTTGAAAAACATTACAATCCGCATATACACGCAAATAAATTATTACAAAAAATACAAAAATTAAGAGAGGAATAAATGTCTGTTCAAAAGTTAGCTGATAGAGGTTTTCTTTACATAGCCTTCGGAGAATCTTTCACAAAAGAAGCCTTAATGTCTATAAAAACACTTAAGAAATTTAATAATGAGCCCGTAGCTCTTTACACTGATAGAGAAAGAACTTCTGATTTTGATGGTTTAGTAGATGTATATGCAAAAATAGAACCCAGGCACATTAGAGCAAAAGTAGATTTCATATCCCAGACGCCTTTTAGACATACTGTGTACATGGATTCAGACACAATAGTTGTTAGAAACATAACAGATATGTTTGAAGTTTTAGAAAGATTTGATGTAGCTGTTACAAATGACTATGCAAGAAAGAGAACAAAATATTCTAATATAGTTCCGGAATACGCTGCGATACCTTATTCATTTTCTGAAGTCAATGGTGGTATTATGGCTTTTAACGATTCAGCATCAACAAGTAATTTTCTCAATATGTGGAGAGAGTATTTTTACAAATACTTTAGGGAAACTAATGGATGGGATCAAGTGAGTCTAAGAATAGCACTCTGGAATAGTGACGTTAGAATTCATCATTTTCCTTTTGAATACAATATTAGAAGCAAAGCAAATAGAGAAAAACAAGATAGATTTAAGCATGAATTTGGAGAACAACATATGTCTCCTAGAATTTATCACTTGCATTATGATAGTGAAGTTCATCATGGAAAGTTTAAGTATAACTTAGCTGATATTGAAGAATATGAAAAAATTTTAATATCTCAAGCTGTATGGTATTAATATCAGGAATAAACATGGACATTAAAAATAAAACTGTTGCCCTAGTAGGATCAGCAAAATATTTAAAAAATTTTAAATTTGGAAATGAAATAGATTCACATGATATTGTAGTAAGAATCAACAAAGGGATTGATATTATTAATCCTGCTATGCAAGAAATTGTAGGAAAGAAAGCTAATGTTTTATATCATCACCTTTTAGAAGATCCCGCTGGATCTAGTGGCCCAAAATTTGGATTTATTAATCCTGAAAAATGGAAAAAAGCAGGTGTTGAAAATGTTTTTTGTTTACCTAATTCAAGCATGAGTGGTTTGGCAAACGGAAATCAGCTTTCAAATTTAGTAAATCTTCAAAATGTAGAAAAACTTAATGATTTATTAAGCTTACAAATGGTGGATTATAATTTTTACAATTTTCTATCTAGTCAAATTAAGTGTAAACCAAATACTGGAATCGTAGCCATATTTCACATGTTTTCAATGAAACCTAAAAAAATGTCTTTATATGGTTTTAGCTTTTTACTAGATGGCTGGATTGAAGAATACCGCGAAGGAATAGAAAACTTAAAAGAAAATTATGAAAAAAACTTGTCAATAAGTCAAATCGAAGAAAATGCATTAAATTCCAAAAGACACATTCAGAAAAATCAGTGGGAATTTATTAAAAACTTGTACTTACAAAATAAAGAATTGATTTTTCCTGATACTCATATGAAAAAAATACTAGAAATGGAAAGTTTTAATAAGAAAGAATACTTTTCTTTGTAATTTAATTAAAAAGCTGTTATAATATTAATTAAACAATTGGTAAATAAAGAAAAGATGCAAAGACAAATACTACAAATAAAAACAGATAAATTATTTACAAACATAACAAAAGAAGTTATTAATTTTTGTTCTTCTCAAGAAAACAAAAATGGTTTAGTTAACATATTTTCAAAGCATACAACATGTTGTATTAAAATTCTAGAGGACGAGTTATTGCATAAGGCTGATGTAAGATTTTTTCTAGATAAAATGGCACCAAAATGGAAAGAGCCTGAAGGGGATCATAAAAATATTAAATATCTTCATGACTTAATTTCTCTTAGAAATGATTGCCCGATTGACGAACCCATTAATGGTCATAGTCATATTAGAAGTTTATTCTTTAATACTTCTGAATCAATTCCTGTTATTGACGGAAAACCTATTCTTGGGAAATGGCAGAGTGTTTTTGTTATTGAGCTTGATCCAAATAGAGATAGAGAAATATCTTTAACATTTTTAAATGGGTGAGTTATGAAAATATTTACATATATTAAAAATGATTCATCTCGAGTACCAAGAAAGAATTTTAAGATGATTGGAGGATTGCCTCTATGGAAACATTTAATCTACGAAGTCAATGCCTTTTCTAATGTTGACATTTTTATAGATACTGATAGTCAAGAAGTTATAGATGAGTGCAATAGCGATGAAAAACTGTCTGGTGTAACAGCTTATCTTAGAGACAAAAAATTTATAGATATGGAGAATGACCCAAATAATAGTCTAAGCCCGGCACTTCTAATGGTTGAAAATTTTCTATCTAATTTTGTAGATGATGATAATGAGGTAATTGTCTTGACACATGTAACCTCACCCTTTTTAAAACCAAAAACAATTTTCAGTGCAGCTAAGATCTTAGAAGAAGGTTTTGACACAGTCCATTCTGTTACATCAAAACAAGACTTTGCCTGGTTAAAATCTTTTGATAACCCAATAAATTTTAATCCAAATGTTGTTCAGCGGACACAAGACTTAGATAAGATTTGTTTTTCAAATGGTGCATTTTTTATATTCACAAAGAAAACATTTATGAAAAACATGAATAGGTTTGGAGAAAATAACTTTCTTTATGAGATTGACAATATCGAAGGTATAGAAATTGATACTTTACAAGATTTAAATTTTGCAAAAATAGTTTATAGAGGAGTTGCAAATGGAATTGATTGACGTCACCCTTAGAGACGGCGGCCATGCCGTTAATTTTGACTGGCCAGTAGAAGTTGCAAGAGAATATTACAACCTAATTTCTTCCATCAGCAGCGTAACTTATGTTGAAATGGGTTATTGGAAGCAAACAGCAAAGAGTCAAAATAGATTTTATAATCTTAATATGGAAAAATTAGTAGAAATCATTGGAGATAATCCAAAAAAGAAAGTAGCTGTAATGATAGATTATCATTATTGTCAAAAAGATTTAAATGAATATCCAGATAAAAATCAAAATGTTGTTGGAATGATAAGAGTTTGCAGTAGAAAAAATGATATTGATGATGCATTGCCTTTTATTCAACGATTAAAAGATAAGACAGGCTTAAAAGTAAGTCTTAATGTTTTTAATATTTCAAATTATAGCAAAGCAGAAATAGATTTTGTTGCAGAAAAAGTAAAAAATTATAGTCTAGACTATGTTTACTTTGCAGATACACACGGTGCGCTTGATTTCGAACTAGACGGCAAAAGATTTAAAGATGCAGTTAGTGTTTTAAGAGAAAGAAATATAAAGGTGGGCATGCACTTGCATGACCATAGAGGGAAAGCTTATAGTAATTTTAAAATGCTTAAGAGTATTGGTTTCACAGGCTTCGATGCATCTACAAGAGGAATGGGAAAAGGCGTTGGAAATCTAAGATTAGAAAATGTTATTGAAGATAAAGAATTAATCAATTTAATGAGTTTTATTGCTCGCAATGAGAAAAAATTTACCATGAGAGAAAGTCCTTATGGAGTAATTACTGCTAAGCATAGTATTTCTGATTATTATGCATACCATGCAGAAAAAAATAAAATTACAATTGAATTATTTGATGAAATTTGCAAGAACATAAAAGGCATAGATAAAGATGTTTTTAATATGGAAAAGATAATACAAAAATGAAAGTAATAATAACAGGAACTAGCTCCGGCTTAGGAAAGTCACTAGTAAATCAATTTCTAGAATTAGGCCATGAAACAATAGGTATTAGTAGATCCAAATCTAAAGAAACCAATTATATTTGTGACTTCAATTCAGATGAAAATATTAAAAATACTTTTAATCAAATAGTTGTTGATAATTTTGATAAACCTATAGACTATTTATTTTTAAATGCAGGAATTTTAGGAGATATTGAAAAAGCTACGAAGATAAAAAATAAAAATCTTCAAGAAGCTTTACAAGTCAATTTATTTGCAAACAAACTGATTATTGATATTTTTTTAAATTCTGAAATCGAAGTTAAGAACATTATTGCGATATCATCAGGTGCTTCTATTAAAGCATATGACGGCTGGCTTTCTTATTGTTTATCTAAGGCAGCTTTAAATCAACTTATTAGATGCTACGCTATAGAAAATACAAATATAAATTTTTTAAGTTTAGCACCTGGTATAATTCAAACAAAAATGCAAGATCAAATTGTCAAAAACCCTACAGCGAAATTTTCTTCAATTAAAAAATTTAAAGATTTATACGGAAAAAATCCATCATCAAAAGAAATTGCTGATAAAATAATTAAAAATTTAGACATGCTTGCAGATCAAAAAAGTGGAAGCTTTTTTGACTTAAGGGATATTAATGATTAGTAAAATATACAATGAAAATGATAATAGGCCTACATTGCTCGAGGACGAGTTTAAACAAATAGGTGTAGATTTCGATGGTGTCATCCACGCGTGTACAAAAGGATATCATGATGGAACTATTTATGACGATCCAGTTCCCGGATCTTATAATGCTCTAGAGATACTATCTAAAAAATATGAAATTGTAATATACAGTGCAAAAGCTAGAAGCGACAGACCTTTAGTCAATGGAAAAACAGGCATTCGGTTAATTTGGGAGTGGCTAGAAAAGTATGACATGTCAAAATTCGTAAAGGATGTGACAGCAGAAAAACCAAGAGCCATTTTTTATATTGATGATCGTGCCATTAGATTTTTTGATTGGAAGTCGTGCCTGACAGAAATTAATAACCAGGTCCAGAAGAAAAATGAATAAAAATCTTAACTTTCTTTTTTTACATTTCCCAGTTGACAATAATCAAATTGAAGCAAAAACTTTACCTGACTATTTTGCAGAGAAAAATTTAAAAGTTTTTTCTTTGTTTGAAAAAGGAAAAAGAAATTTTTGTTCAATACACAAAGGTATTGATAAAAAAGCTGAACCTGTCAACAAAGAATTATTAAAAAATATAAAATTTGATGTAATAATTACAAAAAATAATGCATTTCAGTCTTATGGGTATCAATATCGTTCGAACAATACGATTGTTATAAATGTTACACCAATGGGTTTTGATTATAATAAAAAAAATTGTGATTTCTTTTTTGAAGAAAATGAATTAATCAAAGCACCTGTTAAAGAAATGCAAGAAGTTTTTGATAAAAACTTTATTGAATGGAAGAATAGAAAAAATCAAATAATAGTTCCGGCATCAATTGGAAGTGATAAAAATCAAAAAGAAATTGTTGACTTAATTGATGCTGAATCTTTTAAAGAATATAGCTTTTTATTTGCCGGAAAAATATACAATCAACAATATGCAAACTATCTACATTCAAAGCTTGCATCTAAAGGCATTGAAAGTGATTTTAAATTATTGACGAGAAATGAACTGGCTTATGAGTTTCTTAATTCAAAACTAACAATGTTAACAACAGACCCCAGACCATCACAACCTTTTGATCCTGGGCCTAGAGTTATTTTTGAGTCAATTAGAGCAGGAACACCTTGCATAATTAATGACTTAGTTTTAATAAATACGTATTGCAAACCGTATTGTACAATATATCAGAATAAAAATAGAGAAATGTTTTATTCAGCATGTAATCAATTTTTAAATAGAGATAATGATAGCTTATCAAAAAGTTGTTATAGAGATGGTAAAAAATACCTGACTATTGATTTTGCTTGTCAATCAGCTTATGAAAGGATATTAGCGTGTCTGAATTAAAAAGAAACTTAATAGTGTTTTTAGCTCATATTGATGATATAGAACTTTCTTGCCTCTCTTATGTTTTTAAAAACTATAAAGAATACGATGAGATTAATTTTTATTTAGCTACGAAATGGCAACCTAAAGAACAACTCTGGAGTCAGAACTTAGAAAAGATTAGACTAAGATGCCCGGACATAAAAATAAATTATTTTAATCTTGAGTATAATCAGAGAATATTAATGACAAAATTTGATAAGCTTAAAGATAAATTCTACAGCCAAATAAAGTTTTCTAAAAATACTAAAATAGACATGTTGACGCATGATTTAGAAGATTGCCATACAGATCATGTCGCAATTGCTATGATATCAAAGGGTTTGTTCAAATATACAGATAGATATATTACAGTATACTCACCAAGCACAACCAATTTTAAACCAAACTTATGGATAGAATTAAGTGAAGAAGATTATTTTCTTAAAAAAGAAATGTGCGATGTATACAATGTCAACAACGAACAATCATATACTAATTTAGGGTATTATCTGCAGAGTGAGTCTCATTATAACATAGGCAAAGCTTATGAAATTGAAAATTTTGCTGTGGCAAGTAGTAAATATTCAGAATGTTTTAAAATTTTAAAATGGAGATAGTTAATTGTTTACAGAAGAAGAAAAAGAAGAACTTAAGATTAATACAGATAAATTTGTACACTATTTTCCAATTTATGACTTTTATTTTAAAGATATTAAAGATAAAGAAATTAATATATTAGAAATTGGTGTTAAAAATGGAGAATCACTTAGACTTTGGTCAAAATATTTTAAAAATGCAAATATCATAGGCGTAGATTTAAATCCTGAATGTTTGAAAGAAAAAGATAAACTTCTAAACATTGACATTTTAATCGGTGATCAAAGTGACCCTAAAACATTTGAAAAAATTAAAAATACTAAATTTGATATTGTAATTGATGACGGAAGCCACGTTTTTAATCACATGATAATGTCTTATTTAATTTTATGGAAGAATTTAAAGCCAGGCGGATTGTATTTTATAGAAGACACTAGTATGACATTTCATAACAACTTTTTAGGATATCCTCAGAATAGAGACGAGTGGGATGGATTTATAATAAGAGGAATTAGATCATTAGATCTAGATATATTTTCCTATAACATTGTAGATGAAAGAATTAAAAATAAACCAAATAATAGAGCTAACTACGATCATCCAATATCAAAAAACATAAAAAAGAATACTGGTATTGACTCGAGAGAATTTAAAAATGAAATTCTCTTTATGCATGTCTACAACAATCTTTTGGTGTATAAAAAGAAATTTGATTTAGATAAAACTTGTTGGAATCAATTAGATTCATCTGATAAAATTTTAAAAGAGTAAAGATAACAATGAAAGTAACAATTCATCAACCTGAGCATTTTCCCTACGAAGGGTTTTTTCAAAAAATGGCAGCAGCAGATCTTTTTGTAATATTAGATAATGTCAAATTTAGAAAAAATTATTTTCAAAATAGAAATAAATTTTTAAGTAAAAGAGGTGAAGAAGAATGGTTTGGTGTTGCTGTTCCAAAAAATAGCAATTCTTTATTAATTAATCAAATCAAACCTGTAGATGATCAAATTAATAAATGGAAGTCAAAAACGATTAAACAACTCAAAAATAATTTTTCAATAGACATGACTAATATTTATAATCAAAATATGTTAATTCAAATAAATATGAGCTCTATTGAATGGTGTAGACAAAAACTTAATATTAAAACTCCTATGATTTATGCATCGAGCTTAGATGTAAAAGGAAGCAAGACAGATCTTTTGTTAAATATTTGCAAAGAAACAAATGCTTCAACATATCTCTCAGGACCTAGCGGAATAGACTATTTAGACTTAAACACATTTAAATCCAACAATATAAAAGTAGATTTTTTCAATCCAGATGTTAAAAACTACTATTCTATGTTGTACAATATAATAAAAGGATAAACATAAATGAATATAGGAATAATTGGCCAAGGTTTTGTAGGAACAGCAATTAGGGAAGGTCTTAAAAACTTCTATTCAGTTTCTATATACGATCTTAAAAAAGATTTATGTCCAGAAGAAATGTTGGCAACGCCAGCGAGCATTGTTCAGAATTGTAAAATAATATTTCAGTGTCTACCAACACCAATGAAAAAATCAGGAGAATGTGATTTAAGTATTGTGAGAAGTTCCCTTACAACTTTGAACACAATCGCTTCAGTTTATAATAAGAATCCAATTGTTGTTATAAAGTCAACAGTTTCTCCAGGTACATGTCAAAAGCTTGATGAAGATTTTGAGAGTCTTAATATTATTTTCAGCCCAGAATTTCTTACAGAAGCTAATTCAATAGATGATTTTAAGAATCAGACGCGTATTATTTTAGGAGGCCCTCGCCCCTATACGACGCAAGTTAAAACTATGTTTAGAAGAGCATTTCCACATATTCCTATTATTAAGACAGGATATCAAACTGCCGAGATGGTTAAGTATTTTATTAATAATTTCCTATCTGTCAAAGTATCATTTGCTAATGAAATGTATCAAATTTGTAATGAGCTAGGAATTGATTATGACAAAGTAACTGAATACGCCTTGTTTGATAAAAGAATAGGAAAAAGTCATCTTGCTGTTCCAGGGCCTGATGGAGACTTTGGATATGGCGGACATTGCTTTCCAAAAGACTTAGATGCAATGATTTACTTGATGACTCAAAATAACGTAAATCCCACAATTCTTGAGTCTGCTAGAGAAAAGAATGACGAGGTAAGAAAAAATAGAGACTGGGAAAAAATGAAAGGTCGTGCAGTTTCTGAAGATTAATTGTAAAAATTCATTTTTTAAACTAAACTCTTTTATAGGAGTTTAAAATGAATCAAGATTTTCCAACAGGAAAGCCACACGTATCTTTTTCCGAAGTCAAGCATTGGAAAGAATGCTCATATCGTCATAAGTTGCTTTATATTGACAAGATCGATATGTTTGAACCAAGTCCTTATTTAGACTTTGGAACAGCTGTTCACGAAGGATGTGAAACTCTTTTAGAAAGAAAAGAAGTTCCAAAAGAAAAGTTGTTAACAGACATAAGAGAAGCTTGGAAAAAATATGACTTTGACAATCCTGAATGGGTAGAAAAACAACCTGACTGGTATAAAAAGTCTTACGCACCTTTAGATGAATGGTGCAAATGGGCTGAAAGCATGTGGGATGAAGTTGTACCTTTCTTAGATCAAGAGTTTCCAGGATGGACTTTGCATGCAGCCGAAGAAGACTTATATGAGCCCGTAGAAGGAAAAGATTTATCTCTTAAGGGTTTTATTGATGGAGTTATCAAAGTTCCTAAAAAGCGAGGCAAGGGAGACGAATATTGGATCATTGACTGGAAGACAGCTGGGAAAGGAGGCTGGCGAAGTGAAAAGAAGCAAGACTTTCTAATGCAACTTCAGTTAATTCTTTACAAATATTACTGGTCACAGAAACACAGTATTCCTCACAATCAAATAAAGTGTGCTTTTATTACTTTAGGCCGTGGAGCAAAGAAGGGAAAAGTCTGCCAGCTTGTAAAGGTGTCAGCAGGACCAAAGACACTTGCGAAAGGTGTTAAAGTTTTAAATAGTATGATATCAAGTGTCAGAAGAAAAATATTTCTAAAAAACAGAAACTCTTGCAAATATTGTCAATATCACAATACAAAACACTGTAAATAATTTAACTACAAAATTTTTTTGATATAATTGAGATCAAAGAGGTTTTAATGAATAAGAAAAAGTATAAAGTTTTAGTTCTTTCTGATCATGCCTTGTCAACCAGCGGTGTTGGTACACAGACAAGGCATTTGATCAATGGATTGCTAAAAAAAGGTTGCTGGTCTTTTAGGCAGTTCGGAGCTGCTATTAAGCACACTAATTATGACACTGTCGTTGTCAACGAAGATTTTATTATCAAGCCGATCGATGGATTTGGAAACCCAGATCTTATTAGAGTGACTCTGGCAACAGAAAAGCCTGATATTCTTTTTATCTTTACAGACCCTCGATTTTTTACGTGGCTTTTTGAAATAGAAGATGAAATTCACCAGATGTGTCCCATAGTATGGTGGCACGTTTGGGACAACTATCCTTATCCTGAATTTAACGATCTCTATTATCAAGCAACTGATAAAATCAATTGTCACTCACATATGACTTATTCTATGCTTCAAGAAGAAGGCACCCATTCAGAAAAGACTTTTTTTATTCCACATGCAATTCCAGATAATTTATATGGACCATTGAACGAAGATTTAGTAAATAGCAATAAAATTTCTTTATTAGGAGAAGATAGAAAAGATCATTTTGTTGCACTGTGGGTTAATAGAAATGCAAAAAGAAAGCGTCCAAATGATGCACTTTTGACATGGAAAATATTTTTAGATAATTTAGAGAAAGATTATGGACACCGAAATGCAACGCTTATTATGCATACAGAGCCTACAGACCAAGAAGGGCCTAATCTTTTTGAGACTTCAAAGATTTTAGGGCTGGAGCAAAATGTTTTCTTTTCTAGAGATAGAATTGAATTTGACAAGATGAATGTGATTTATAACATTGTAGATACGTGTTTTACACTTTCTTATGCAGAAGGATTCGGTCTTTCTACACTTGAATCGATGATGACAGGGACTCCTATTATAGCACCACAAACAGGTGGTTTAACCAGACAAATTGTAGATCATAGAGACAACACAGAAAATGGAGTGGCATTACCAATTGTTGCAAAGACTTTAGTTGGAAGTCAAAGTGTTCCTTACATTTACGAAGATTATGCTAGCGTTGAAGATGCAGCAGAAGCATTAAGAAAGCTTTATGACTTAAATCCCGAAGAAAAATCAAAACTTAAGAAAAAAGTTTATGATTATGCACACACAGAGTTTTCTTACCAAAAAACAGTTGACTTGTGGCACCAAAGCATGTTAGATGCTGTCAAAGAATTTAAGTCTTATAAAACATGGGAAAAATTTACTTTTTGAGGAATAAAAAATGAACGTACTTTTGAGAGCCCCTCTCCTTACAAACAGCGGATACGGTGTTCATTCAAGGCAAATTTTTGAATGGATGTTGTCTAGAAAAGATTTTAATATAACAACGCAAGCACTTCAATGGGGAGCTACACCGTGGATAATCGATCCTAACGCAGAAGATGGGATATTTGGTAAAATAATGGATCGATCAAAAAATTTTGAAGGCACAAAGTTTGATCTATCATTTCAAGTTCAACTACCAGATGAGTGGGATGAAAATTTAGCTAGATTTAATGTAGGTGTAACTGCGCTGGTAGAAAGCGATAGATGCAATCCTGCTTGGTTTGATAAAATGAATAGAATGGACAAAATAATAGTACCTTCAGAATTTACTAATCAAGTAATTAAAAATACATTTGGAAATGTCTTTGAAAATAAAGTTTCGGTAATACCTGAGTGGTTTAATACTCACCTTTCTAAGAAAGATAAAGAATTTAGAAATATCAAGGATGAAAGATTTAAGTTTGATACAAAGTTTAATCTTCTCACAATAGGAACTTTGACATCAGCCGACGCTCAATCTGATAGAAAAAATTTAGCAAATACAATTGGATGGTCAATTGAAGCGCTTGAAGGACAAGAAGATGCAGGAATTATAGTCAAGACGTGCTTAGGTAAGGGATCAGTTAAAGATAGAGCAATGACAAAATCGGCAATCCAGCAAATAATTAGTAGATTTAGAAAGTCAGATTTTCCTAGAGTTCACTTAATACACGGTAATATGACTAACTTAGAAGTAGCATCACTTTTTAAATCAGGCAAGATTAAAGGTTATGTAACAGCGACAAGAGGTGAAGGGTATGGTCTGCCTCTTGTTGAAGCGAGTGCTGCTGGAATACCTGTAATTGCTACAAAATGGTCTGGTCATTTAGACTTTTTAGAAGATAAATTTTTGACAGTTGACTACAACCTTAAAGAAATTCCTGTTAATAGAGTTGACAATAGAATATTCATAAACGGAGTCCGCTGGGCTGAACCTGACAAAGATTCTTTTATCAAAAATATTAAAACTTTAAAAGCAAATTATGAAGAACAAGAAAGAATATCTAGACTCCTCAAAAAAGATGTTCAAAGAAAGTTTTCAAAAGATAAGATTTGTAAAAAATACGATAAATTTTTAAAGGAATGCTTTTAAAAATGGGTTTAACTGAAATACTTACAATTTGCGTAGTCATCTTAGCTGCCTCTCTACTTTTTACCCTTAATAAACTTTTTAGGTTTTCTATGATATTGATTAATCTGGAAGATTCTATAGAAGAATGCTTAGACTTGTTAGACGAAAGATACAAATCAATGTCAGAAATACTTGAAATACCTGTTTTTTTTGACTCTACAGAAGTCAGAAGAGTAGTTAGCGAAATTAGATTGTCAAGAGAGTCTCTGATTGTCGTCGCAAATAAACTTACAGAAAGTTATGGGAGAAAAATTGAAATTAAAGAAGACAATCAGGCGCCGGAAGAAGTCTAAACCTTATTTTGGTGTAGACGTTCACGATGCAATCGTAGAATATCAAAATACAGAGTGCGAAGAAGAAAAGCATGAGATTTATGAATCTCAAATAAAGTCTGCTTTTGAAAAGCTTTCAGAAAATTTAATATATATTTACGGCTTTAGCAGAGACAAAGATCATTTCTATATTCTTAAATCTGATTGTGTATCTTTTTTATACGAAACACTTTACAAGTTTGATCCTTCACAAGGAAGCAAAGCTTTTTCTTATTTTAATGCATGCGCTAAAAATCATCTTTTAGCAGGTGCAAAGAAAACACAGAAAAATAAGATAAGAAATGTTTCTATAGATGACATTCAGAGTCTTAGCAATGTTGAAAAAGAGATGGTGGAATCTCACCAAATAATACCTTCTCAAGATGATATTTTTATTAGAGAAGAAGATAAAGATATTCTTAAAGATATGCTTCAAAAAATTAAATCTAAACCACTTAATGAAAATGAAAAGCTTTGTATTAATGCCGTAATAACACTTTTTAAGAACATTGAAGAAATAGAGTTTTTAAACAAACGAGCAGTTTTTGTTTATTTAAGAGAAATATCAGGACTTAATCCTAAACAGCTAAGTTCATCACTTTCTAATATAAGAAAATATTACAGAGAGATAGTTAAGACAGACGATCATTTTATTTTATTTGGGTAAAAAAATGAAAAAGCAAGAAAAGACTGTTGAAGATAAAATAAAAGATTTTTCTGATCTTTTAGATGAACTTGAAAATACAAAAGATAAGAAAAAACTTTTATGGAAAGAAGCTTATAAAAATGCTTTAGATGACAGATCGTCTGCTTCTATACTTGTTGACGACTTACTTTTACAGATTCAAGGAAATTTAAGTAATCATCAACAGTTTGGGACCATAATGACAAAGTATCTTGAAAGAATGTCTAAGTCTAACGATCAGATATTGAGACTTGCAGAATTAATTGCAAAAGAAGAAGAAGCTGCAGGCGTAATATCTCCTGATGATATCTTCAAGGAGATATCTGAATGACTGTAAGAAAACACAGTAGACGAAGTGCTTTAGGTTCTGCGCAGGGTGATAATACAATTAGCTTCGGAACAGATGACTATATCAACAACAAAATATCAGGAAATCAAAATAAAAGTAATCAGCAAATAGAAACAGCTATTGTTGAAGAAGTAATTTCAAATCCTACTGTATATTTTAATAAACCTTGGGTAGATAATAACTCAACTTTTAATGGAAATCCTATTACGTTAGGCGATGTTTTGTCTGGGAGGGTTCGTGAAGATGATGATGGAAATCCAATTGCAAGCCCATGGCTATTAGAATCACCAGAAATTATTGATTTTATCCCACCAAATTCAATAAAAGCTTTCAGAAAAAAATCAAAAAATTCAGGAGGAGCTTCAAATTCTATCATATGCTTTCCGTTTTTTTCTTCTCATTTCTCGCTACCGGTAAAGCCAGGAGAACAAGTATGGATTATAAACATAGAAAATACCTATTACTGGATGTGTAGACAAACTTCTTATAGACAGATAGAAGATGTAAATTTTACTTTTTCTCAAAGAGAGAATAACGTAAGAGATATAAAAGAGTCTGAAAATCCTAATGCTTATGTTCATTTTAATGGTGGGAGCACATCTGGTGCAAATATTGATTTTCAAAAAATAATGTCTGACTCTCTTACGTATAGAGAAGAATTTACTGGAGAACCTGTCCCTAGACAAGTAAAGGGCTGTGGAGACTTTCTAATCCAAGGCTCTAATAATTCACATATTTATTTAGGAAAAGAAAAGTTTGAAGAATCTGAAACTTCTTTTAGCCCTGCATATTTTACGCCCTATACAAATATCGAAGACTCGATACCTGAAAGAAAACCCATATCACCTGCTATTGATATATGTATTTTAAGAAAAAAATCAGATATATTAGGATTGAAGACGGTATCCTCCTCTAATGATATTGCTTCTAATCCTTCTTTAGAAGGAGAAGATACACTAAGCATAGTGTCAGCTGTTCAAAAAGATGCAAATCTAAGATACTACGAAAACGAAAAATCAAGAGATGTTGCCGGAAAAGAAATATTTTTTGAAGAAAATAACGACTTTGATATATTGAATTGTGCAGCAAGAGTTTATCTTACAAACGCGAAAACAATCGATACTATTCTAGGAATATCAGACTATCAAGGTGAACCAGATATGTCATCTTCACCTCAAGATACGACCGGCCGAGATGACTATGGAACATTAATTGCATTTGGAACAAATGCAAGATTAGTCGGAGGAGAAACTATTAAAATACAAAATCTTTCAGGCCAGAGTGGTATTCAATTTACTCCTTCTGGTGATGTTATTATTTTTGGAAATACTTCCGGCGGCGCAAAAATTGTTTTAGAAGCAGGAGGAGATATTAGAATTGTACCGGGAGAAAATGGAATTCTTAAGCTAGGATCTGATAATGCAATAGGTGGTCTGGTTGCTTCTGCTAATTCTTTAAGAACAGAAGGTAGTGTAGAATCTCCTACAATAGTAACAACAGCAGGGGGTTTCGTAGGGCAACCTCTATCTCCTGCCACAGGAATATTTAGTAATAAAGTTTTAATTGCAGTTCCGCAAGTATAATCTCCGGAGAAAAAATGGCATTGACAGGCACACTAGGGCAGTTTGGAGATGAAGATACTTGGAAGGCAAGATATCAAAATGAAGTTGTCAAAACTCTTGAATCGGGCGGAGGAGAAATATTTGGAATTCCCATTCCTATCCCCATGCCTCTTCAAGAAATTCAAGCTGCCCAAGCTGAAGCTGTTAAAGAAAGAATAGGAAAAGAAGACGAACCTTTTCCTGTAATGTCAGGAGGACTAGTAGCCGCAATAGATGCTATTGACAAAATGCTACCACCTGGTCCCAATTCAGGAATTCAAGATCCTACAATACCCATAACACCCGTTATAGAGCCTTTTTTAAACATACTTGTAGACATAGGCATACCAGACCCTATTAATTGGATTTTAGAAAATTTAGAAGATTTTAGTAATCTACCTTGGGATAAACTTGCCGAATGTGAAAATCAAGAATTTGCAAATTCGCTGGTAGAAATAGACCCAACTATATCTTCCGATGGACTTCCAGAAAAACTAGAATCAGTTTGTGGGTTTGAAATACCCACAATTGAGGTTGAATTTCCTCCTAAAATTGAATTACCGACACTTGATTTTGACTTTGCCTTAAGTCTAGACTTACCTACTTTTGATCCTTTTATAAACTTTGATCCACAATTTCCTTCAATCAATTGGATTCCTATACAAATTATGCTAGGTATTATAGATGCTTTAATTGCATTGATACAGGAAATAGCTCAATTAGTAATAGAATTTATAAAAGGTATTATTAATTTTATTATTTACATAATTGAATTTGTAATCAATGCGATTATTGCCGTAATTCAATTTATATTATCAATCTTAGGAGGCGCTATCTTATTAATAGCATCTTTAATTGCTTTTATTAAGATTGTTGTTATCGCTTTTGTAACTGCTTTTGTAGGGTTTATGATAAACAAAGGAATAATTTCTTTTGGTGTAGGTGGACTATTAGGATTAGAATAGTCAAATAATTAACAACATTTTCATCTAGAGAATAATTATATAGAGGAAAACATGGCAAGTTTTAAATTTAAAAGCTCGGGTGTAAAAGCTACAGATAGAGCCATAGCTGAAGACAAAATTACAAAGAAAAAAAGAGATATTGGAATTATAACTCCTCTTTCAAATAATCAAGATCGTCAAATTTTTGACATGCATGATGATCCAATTAATCAAGTAAAAGATAATCTTAAAAATTTAATCTTGACAAATGCCGGTGAAAGATTAGGTTTGTATGGTTTTGGCGCTGACTTATCTTCGCTTTTGTTTGAGTTATCTTCAAACCCAGGTGTGCAAGAAGAAATGACCGACAGGATTAAAACAGCTGTGCAGAGATATATGGCAGGTATAGAAATTAAAGAAATTTCTGAGGTTGAGCTTGACAAAGGCGAAAAACAACAAATTAATGAAAAAGGAATGGCTAGAGTTAGACTAAGAATTGAATATGATATTCCTAGTGCAAGAATAACAAATCAAGCTTTAGAAGTAACATTACAGGCAGGCGGATAATACATGGCAAAAAATATAAAAAAAGAAATCAACAAACAAAAAGACATGTCTTATAACAGTCGTGATTTTCAAAGCTTGAAAAACGACTTAAAAAGATATGTATCACAGCATTATGATGGTGTAATTTTAGATACAACAGATGCTTCACTAGCAGGAATGTTTATTGATATTGCTGCTTATGTAGGTGATGTCACGTCATATTATCTTGATCATCAATTTAATGAAAACTCTTTAGAAAAAGCTGTAGAAACTGTAAATATTGAAAGATTAGTTAGAGAAGCAGGTGTTGAAATTATAGGAAAATCTCCCGCGTTAGGATATGTTCAAATAACTCTAACTATTCCTGCGGTTTTACAAAACGGAGAGTATGTACCTAACAAGAACATGATGCCTATAATAAAAGCAGAATCAATCTTTACTTCAAAATCAGGCATTAAGTTTTACTTAGCAAATGATTTAAATTTTGCTGAGGTTGATACAGCAGGAGATCTGGTCGCCGAATATACAATCAATCAAACGATTAGCGGAGTTCCTGTTAATTTCTTAGTAACAAGAGAAGAACTAGTTACAAGCTCGCAATTAAAAACTAAAAATTTTACAATATCAGATGCATATGTTCCTTTTAGAACAATTACGATAGACGAGTCTGATGTAAATGAAATAGTAAGGGTTACAGATTCAGACGGTGATGATTATTATGAAGTAGAATCACTTACACAAAATACAATTTTCAAAAGACTTCCTAATAGCCGCGCAGATAGAGAATTAGCAAATGAAAGAATTCAGATGCTTCATGCGCCAAAGAGATTTGTTAAAAGTAGAACTTCTACAGAGGGCGTAACGACTCTTTTGTTTGGGTCTGGAAGAGAAGATACTTTTGATGAAGATGTAATTCCAGATCCATCAGATCATGCCATTACGCTCTACGGTGATAAGAAAGTTCTTAATAAAGTTACTATAGATCCTCAATCATTTTTAGGAACACAAACATTAGGAATAAGCCCTAGAAATACTACCTTGACTGTTTATTACAGAGTGGGTGGAGGATTGAATCATAACGTAACTGCAAATCAGATAACAAAAGTAACAACTTTAATAACAGAGTTTCCAGCAGGAATGACAAATACTAATGCAACTTCTATTAGAACGTCTGCTGTCTGTAATAACAAAAAAGGCGTCTTGGGAGGTTTAGATGAACCCTCTATCGAAGAATTAAGACAGATTGCACTTTTAAATAGAAGCGCTCAGAATAGAGTTGTGTCTAGAGAAGATCTCTTGGCAAGAGTATATTCGCTTCCTAATAATTTTGGAAGAGTTTATAGAGCATCTGTTAGAGATAATCCAAGTAATCCTCAAGCTGCACAACTCTATATTCTGTCAAAAGATTCTGCTGGAAAATTAATTATTTCACCAGACATACTAAAAGAAAACGTGTCAAAATACTTAAGCAAGTTTAGAATAGTTTCAGATGCTATTGATATACTTGATGCATCGATTATTAATATTGGAATAAATTATATAGTAACTATTAATCAAGATGCAAAATCTTCAATAGTTATATCTGCTATCAATGCTAAAATTAAAAACTATTTCAAAATTGACAATTTTCAAATTGATCAACCTATTAAAATAGGCGAAATTGAAATGCTTATTTTGAGTACACCCGATGTTGAGTCAATTAATAGCATCACATTTAATAATAATACAGGAATTAAGGGCAAGAATGTTTATTCTAGCTATCACTATGACCCTCAACGCAACATAGAAAGAGGTTATCTTTTTCCGCCAACTGGAGGAATATTTGAAATAAAGTATCCAGATGAAGACATAGTTGGGAGAATTTCATAATGTACAGAATATTATCAGCATCAAAAGACACATATATAACCAATAAAATTATCAATAATTCTTTTAGAGCTACCGATGCCAATGTAGGTCAGGCCGGGACTTTAGATTTATTTAAGATTTATAATGAGACAGCTATTTCGGGGTCTGAAGATCCTCAAACAGAAATTTCTCGTTTGCTTTTAAAGTTTGATATTGGTACTATAACAAATATGAAGTCAGAAGGTAAAATAGATATTAATAGTGATACTTTTAAATGTTATGTCAAACTACATGATGTTTATGGTGGTCAGACAACACCTTCAAATTTTGATTTAATTCTTTTTCCTCTTTCGCAAAGCTTTGATGAAGGTTCTGGGTATGACGTAAGCTCTTTTAGAGATATAGGCACAGTTAATTATATAACAGCTTCTACACTGGGAGGCAATGCGACACTTTGGAACTTACCAGGCGCCACTGCATCAGGTAGCTTAAGTGATGCATTTATTGACGTAATTGTTAGCGGAACTTTGTCTGGGCCTAGCGGAACAAGTAATGTATCGCTAAGTCCTGTACAGTATTTTAAAACAGGCGAAGAAGATCTATTGATCGATGTAACCAGAATAGTATCAGGAACAATTTCAGGTCAGATTCCTGATTATGGATTCCTGATAGCATTTTCAGGAAGTTATGAAAAAAATGAAAAAACATATTTTGTCAAGAGGTTTGCTTCTAGAAATTCTTCAAACACAGCAATAAGACCTAAACTTATTGTTAAATATGATGACTCCTTACAAGACAATCACGAAGATTTTATCTTTGACGTCACAGGATCTTTGTACTTAAACAATTATCATTTTGGTGTTCCGTCCAATATATTATCAGGCGAAGGTGCAACACAGTTGACAGGTGAAGATGTCATGATTTTAAAGCTTGTTTCTGGTAGCTTTAAGAAAACTTTTAACGTTTCGCAAGCGCTTAGAGGTACGAATAGAATTGCTGGAGTTTATTCTTCTTCTTTTGCAATTAGCAGCTTCTCTTCAGAAAGCGTAAACGGCGACAGCCTCAAAAAGCATATAGAGACTTCTGGATCAATTAAGTTTGATGAAATTTGGTCTTCTTCTGATGAGACGATCACGTATCTCTCTTCTTCAATTAAAATATCTAAAAATGCTAGAACAGCTTTTGATAATTTTCAACAGAATATACTTGTAACGGTGACTAATCTTAAAGATTCATATAAAGTAGGTGACATAATTAAAATAAAAGTTTTTTCTGAAGACAGAGATAGATCAATTTCTTATACGAAATTACCGATTGAAAAGAAAAGTCAAATTTACCACCAGATGTATTATAGAGTTAGAGACTTCCAAACAGGGGATATTATAATAGATTTTGATACGATACACGGATCTAATAGGCTTTCTACAGATTCTTCTGGTATGTATTTTGAGTTTTATGTTGACTCGCTTCCGAAAGGAAGAACTTATGTTTTTGACTTTTTGGTTAAAAAAGCAGGATTTGACACCGTCATCACTGATGCAGCTTCAAAGTTTAGGGTTGAATAATGACAGGAAATAAAAAACTATTAGATCGAAATTCACCGGGAGGTATATTTAAACCTAAGTTTAGAAATGAAACAAGAAATTATCTAAGCAAACCTGACAATCAAGACTATAGTCTTAGTATTTTTGCCGATACTAATATTGAAAGTTCAGCATCGTTTAGGTACGGTGACAAAAAGTCTCTAGTCTCAACACAACAACTAAGAGTGGATTATTCAAATTTTGCTAATCACACTTTTTTCCATTCAGCTGTTGCTAGCGTAAACGAAGCTTTTGATAAAATGGTTAACTTTTATCCTTTTAATGGTTCTAATAAAGATATAGAAATATTTGAAGATGAATTAACTGGATTTGAAAAGTATATTTTAGATTCTTTTCCTAAAAATGTCGGATATATGGTTTTTTCCGGAACTCAAAAAGGTGAATCATCTTTAAATGGAACTTATGTTAATGTAACTGACAGTATTGGTGCTACATTTTCTTCGTTGTCTAGTATAAAAAGTGCTAAAGCTGTACTCGATCCAAAAAAAGAACCTTTGACCATTTCTTTTTTTTGCAAGATACCTAAACAACAAAATGACAATCAAATTATTATTCAAAAAAAGCAAGCACTATCAAATAATTTTACACTAGCACTATCATCTTCTTTATCAACGTCAGATGCTACTTTAGTCTTTGGTATTACATCGGGTTCTAATTTCTCTTATGTTACCGGTTCAATTAACAAAGGCTCGTTTATTAATGTCTCTGCAATTTATGATCCGGAAGGGGATGAAAAGACAAAGTTGGTCATAGGTGATTTGGTATATTCGTCTAGCATGAGCACTGTTTTTAACAGTCTGTATTATGAAGCTGCTGATTTAGTTATAGGTTCTGGCGAACAAGTGAGAATTAATGAAGTAATTTTTGATCAACAGCAGACATTTTCAGGTTCAATTGATGAATTGAGATACTATCACTATGCAAAAAACATAAAAGAGTTAAAAGAAGAAAAATACACCTCAGTTTATCCTGACGATTATTTAAAACTATACTATAAATTTAATGAACCTAGTGGTAGCTACTCAGCAAGATCTATTTTGCTAGATAGTTCAAAAAGCAATCTTCATGCAAGAATCAATAATTACTTAGACAATTTTACAAGAGTTACGGGTTCTGACAATCCTGTCAAAAATGAAATTATCAATAGACACCCGGTTCTTTTTCCTGACTATACTCCGGTTGAAAACTTAAATACAACATTGTTGACGTCTGGGAGTGAATACGATGAAGTCAATCCTAATCTTATAACTAAACTAATACCTCCGCATTATTTTTTAGAAGCAAATAATCAAGAAAATTTCTCTTCTACATTAGGTAATTTAGGAAATGTCTTTTCAGCCGGATCAGATAAATTTCCAGGAAAGCAGATTAGTGAAATACCTAGTGCTACACTCCTAGTTAAATTTTTACTTTCTTGGTCAAAGTTTTTTGATGAAATGAAATTGCTTGTTGATGCTGTAACTGCAACAAATTATACAAGGTATGAAGAATACGATACTACTCCTGATGTATTTTTACAGCGGAGAGCAGGAGATCTTAATATTACATTGCCTAAACTTTTCTCTTCTGCGGAAGTATCACAATTAATATCTGGAATAAATTTAACTGAAGACTTTGGTAACGCCAGCATTACTCTAAATCACATACAAAATATGATTTGGAGAAGAATAATTTCAGACTCTGTTAATATGAAATTAACTAAAGGAACCATCGATTCGATCAAGTCAGTGTTTAGATCTGCAGGCATTGAGCCTGACAATATATTGACTTTTAGAGAATACGGTGGTGCTCAAATGAAGTCACTTGAGACTTCGAGACAAGACAAGATTGATGTAATTGGTTTCTTAAACTTTTCAGGCTCGAAAAATGCTTCTATTGCAAGCTATGATGCACAAGGATATCCAACGAATAACATTCCTAGACTTAAATCTAGCTTTCTATCAGGATCTAGATCTCAACCAGGCATTCCGTTAATAGCCGGCTCTTTCGTGGATGGTTTTAGCAACAATGAAAATGATGGTCTTTTTACAAGTGGATCTTTTACATATGAAGGATTATACAAATACAATACAGCTGCTTCTGGATCTCAAAGCTTAATAAGACTTCACACTACTGGGTCTTCTCAAGAAAATGTATTAGTCAATCTTGTTTCTGACACTAATAATTCTCTAAACTTATTTGTAAGAGATGAGTCAGGAGCAGATGTTAAACACTTATTTTTAACCGGTATTAACATATACGACGAAGACATTTGGCATATTTCTTTTGGTACTAAAGCCTCACACGACATTGGTAATACTGATAGAATGATACATTTCTTAAGAGCTGCAAAACAAGAAAGCGGTGAATTGTTAGAATATCATCAAACTTCTTCTCACTATTCAACGCCTACATTGTCTGCGCTTAAGACAAAAAATTCTTCTTATAACGCAAGCGGTTCGTTTTTGGTAATAGGAAGACAAAATTTTGGAAGCTTTGGATCAGGATACTTAAATAATGCATCCAATACTTTAGCACAAAGCTCAAGCTTTGACGGTTTAGTTTCAAATTGCATTCTGTGGTCAAAATATATTGATAATACGGAATGGCTAGAACATGTTAAAAATCACGCGTCTGTAGGAGTTTTTGACCCTAAGAAGAATTATAATTTTGAAAAAAATATTTCTGGTTCTTTTGAAAGAATAATTATGCAAACAAACGGTAAACAATCAACAACAGGCTCAGATAGTTCTGGTAATATAAGATTTTTCGACTTTAGTCAGAATAATTTACACTTTGAAGGATCTAATTTCGAGACAAATAAAAAAATAATGTCTCCTGTTAGAGTTCAGTTTGAAATACTATCTTCGCTTTTTGATACAAATATTGCAAAAAATAAAGTAAGAGTAAGATCTTATCAAGATTCAAGTATGATAACTGACGCTAATTACGCACAAATTGCACCTGTCTATCAGATACCCTTAAGTGAAGAGAACGTTGACGATAATAGATTTTCAATAGATATGGGCGTTTTCAGAGGGCTTAACGAGAATGCGATGACAATGTTTTCAAACTTTTCAGCTATTGATGATGCACTAGGTCGTCCCAACAATCTGTTCGCAGAATCTTATGTTGAGCTAGATCATTTAAGAAACATATTTTTTAACAATGTGTTAGAAAAAGCTGACTTAGGTAAATTTAGAACAATATTTAAATGGATTGACAATTCTTTTACAGATATTGTTTTTTCAATGGTTCCAAGATCAACTAATTTCATAGGGATAAACTTTATTTATGAGTCACATGTCTTAGAAAGAAATAAGATGAAATACCTATATGATGAAATTTATCTAAAATCTCTTCCCAGAGACCCCAGTAGAGGAAACTTACTGTTAAGCCAATTTGTAGGAAAAATAAAAAAGGTGTAAAATATGCCCACATCAGTAGCAACAAATATTTTATTAGATATAGACGCAGAAATTGACAGTCTGATTATTGACACACACGGACTAATGTCAAAAAAAGTAGTAATTAATTATACAAATAATTTATCTACTCCGCTAACAGGAGCGTATTCTACAGCTGCTTCATTAAGAATCGGAAGTCAAGTTAATCGTGTAAGTCAGGCTGAAAAGAATTATGAGTTAACTGATACAGGCGGTGTAAGAATAGGACCCGTTACTTTGCTCGGAGAAAATCTTACTGTTGCTGATTTCGATGCGAATAGAAGTGGAAAGAACGTAAAGGATATCGCTCAGTTCGGTAGAATGAATGTCCCACATATATCAATTAATAGAGAGAATTTTTTAACTCCAAAAAATCATGTAAATCATGCGGCAGCTTTTAACAATTATGGAATACCAAAGCTGTTTAAATCATATGATAAAATTAATAGAAAAGCTATTCCCTTTGAAGACTTTCCGGGAATTTTAGACCCAGTTGCTTTTGTCTCTGCAGGAAACTATATTCTGCAATATATGATTATAACAGACTTAACCAGAAACATTGATAATTTTATTGATCCGGACGATATGAACGGAGCAATCGAAGTTTTTGAGATAAGAGATAGCTTTGCAAACACCAGTATTTCAGACATCATGATTAAGGGTTTCAAAGGTTCGATGTCAAATGAAAATTTCTATTCTTATGGACAGGGTGCAGCACCGATAGAGACAAAATTTGAGATCGATCAAGCAGCTTGCTCTATTTTTGAAGATGCACAAGATATTTTGTATGGAGAAGTAACTTTTAGCCCCAGAAAGGGTTATACAATATCCGGGTCTTTTGCTCAAGAAGCACCGGTGCCAGATGAAAATAGAATTATGTCACCCTATGTTGAGTCTTCTTCTGATAGAAAAATATCTTTTGTGAACAGAATGAGAGATTTTATTGGTAGTGAGTACTCGGGATCTATTGCTTCAGAAAGACAAGTTCCAGAATTAGGAACAAGATTTAGATCTTCAAATGCAGGTTTTATCGGAACACCTAATTATGTTATAATCGCTGAAAATAGATTTATAAATGCAGGAACAGACTCGATAGCGTTTATTTCAACTAATAGGAATTAATATGCCAAGAAGTGGATCTAAAAAATCAGGTTTTTTAAATATTCCTGCGCGTCTTATTATAAAAGAGAATGATAATGCTACAGGCTCTTACCCAACAATACTAAGAATGGGTGACAAAGATAGAATCGGTAATTATAAAACACAGTTTGACGATACAAACACAATTACTTTTGGCAGACGAATTAGAGATAATTTTGAGCTTCTCGACAAGGATAAAGTTGATGGAATCTTAGGTTATACAAAGAATATTGACACAAGCGCATGGGTACAGTCAGGTGACTTAGAAATAAGAAAAGAGCTCTTTACAAAAGAAGCAGGATCAACTGCTCAAGACGGCGCTTTGGTTCTCGCGGGTGCAGGTGATTCTGAGGGTCGATGGTTGCGGACTAAAAAGAAAATTAAAAATCCGACAATAGAAGCTGATATTATTTTTGGTCCCTATAATGAGTCTAGAACTGTATTAGGGTATGGGTTAGGTTTAAAGTCTCCTGGCGCCGATGAAGCTACCGGATTTAAAATACAAGTAAGTATAACTGGCCTCTCTGGAACTTGGATAACAATAAAGACTTTGACAGGAAATGTTGACACTCTTTTTACAGAATCTTCCTTTACTTCTCTGCCTGCTTTTACTGCTCTTCTTCAAAAGAGAAAGAGAACTAAAATCAAACTAACGCCCGCTGATTTTTCTATTGTAGGAAATTCTGAATTTTATCTTCGATTTGCTCAAACGTCAGTCACGGATTCAAATCAAGCAGAATGGGCCATCGGATACGTAAATATTGACTATTACAATGAAAACGTCAACTATCCTTTGATGATAGATGTCACTTCGAGAATAGGGCAAAAAGTTGCAAGCGGTGCTATCGCATCTCCTCATTCTACACCAACTATTGTTGCTCCCGGACGATCAATTTCAGGAATAAGTGACGTTCACATAAAGTTTACTCCGGGTGAAGGGGTAAGTGCTTTTGACGATGCAAGAATCAATATTCGTCCCGAAGATTACTTTTTTCAACAAGGGTCTGATCCGGACATTATTCCGGGCATGTCTTCTCCTCTTTGGTCAAAAACGCAGATAGTTTTTGATCTTTCTCCAAATGAAGAAACGACTTTTGGAATGACAACACCTGCAAGTACAGTTAATCCTAGTAGCGAAACTGACGACACAATTAAACAACAGTTGATGGTTTATTGGAATAATGACTTGAGGCGCTGGGAAAAAATAGCGCAGGGTGTTTCTGGAAATGCCATGGGTAACTCTCTAGAAAACATGATAGCATCTGGTGCTCTAGGCTTTTCAAGCATAGATGTTGTCTCAACAGGGTCTGACAGTAGCTATGCAAATCAAGTTGTGTACCCAACTAATGTTTTGAGTTCTTATGTAAGACCCACATCAGTTTTTGGATTTCCTTTTGAAGGAAAATATCATGCAACTGCAAGTCAATATGTAAAAGCTAGTGATTTAGGAATCACCAAGCCCTTTGTTTTAGAAAAATGTCAAATTTCTTTTGACTCAAAATTTGAATTTCCATTTGATCAATCTGCTCCTGGCGGTGATGCCTCTGAGCGTGCATACGGTTTACTGTATAGCTATAACAATAGCGGGAGTCCTTCTTATAGAGCAGTTGAGGCAACTCATCGAGCTTGGATCCCTACATTCTTTATTCTTAGACAACAAGACTATGATAACTTTTCAACAAGTGTAGAATATGATTATGATTATAGACAATATTTGACTGAATCTTCTAGGACAATACAGAGTCCTAGCTATGCAAATCTGAGTATAAAAAATGAAGATTTGACTTACATAGAATCATCAAGAGAGATGATAACTTATGGGCAGATAACACTGTTTACGAGCTCTAGTGCAGAGGCTCATAACTTTAGCATAAGAGACGTTCTAGACAAAGGTATTTCTAGAGATGCTGAAGTCGATATTTTACAGGCTAATGGACAAGGATCGGGTCAATTAAATAATAATGCAACTATTAATCCTCTAACAGGATCTTTTGTTATTAATTTTCCTTGTCGAGTCACTGGAAAAGTAAAAGGTGGCGTGACAGCAAGAATTCAAAACTCTAATAACAATTCTATCGGTCTAAGATTAGATAATAGACTAGGAGGAAGAGCTTATGGTAATTTAGATAGCTCTGCTAGAGGATTAACTAGTGGTACACCTACGCTTTCTTCCGAAGGAATTTTTAAAATTACCTCTGCAGAAGCTGGGTTTTTGCCTATAGACGTCGAAGTTCAGAATGCTCAATCTTTTGACAACTATTCGCCTTATATTATTATGCCTGAAGATAATCTGGTGTTAGGATGGCAATATCCTATGACTAGTATGATTAGACAACGAGCACCCGGGTCTTCTTGTACTAGATTTAACTCGATGACACTTTACGGCAAGTCAAAACTTACACTTTTTGGATCCCAGCTTCAAGATAGTATTGAGTTTCATGAAACAGTTAATCAGAATCTAGGATCTGATTCTGCTCACGAGATGATTGGAAGTGAACCTGTTATTGATCAATTTGAACTCTCAAGAGCAATTGAAAATTTTGGAAATTATTTGGACAATTTTGTTGCTGCAACTACTGAAGAACCTACGACTAGAGTCGGTGCCCTTGTTCAAAGTCGATTAACAACTCCAAAAGGTCAAGGGGGCGCTTCACGAGGTAGTGTCACAATTGGTGACCCCACGGAAGCGCTCTCCGATCCTGGAGGTGTCGATGATGGAGACTTACTTATTCTTCAAGATCACTTAGGAAATTATGGATTCTTTTTCTTTTTTGAAGATTCACCTTATGCTCCTCAAGGAGGTTCCTGGGGAACTACTGGAGGCGTTACAGTCTATGACTGGGACGACGACGGTGGCGGAGGTAGTGCTAGCAGTTGGATTGGAAACTATCAAGATATCACAGGAAATGTTATAGATTATAATCAACTCGCAGGTGTGGGTGGTTCTATTAACTGGTGGAGCGTCTTTGACAGCATCGATACCAGCATTAATAATTACCTCCACACGCAAGACCCTAGTGCTGGCTGGGACGGAACAGACGTAGGGAATGGATTAAACACTGTTTATGCATTACCTGTTAACTCATTTTCAATAAATATTTATTCTAACGCTTCTACTTCTACAAGAGCTAAATATACGCTTGACAGGCTCAGATCGGCCATAATCGCATCTTCACTTGATATTGTTCCAGACAGCACGACTTTCGTATTTGTTGGTCCTCCGTCGTTTGCCGATATATATAATTGGTATGCACGCCTATACTTAACTCAAGGAGCCGGTGGAACTACAGGAGATAGAACTATTTATCTAAAGAGTGGTTTTAGCATAGACAGCGGTCTTGATAATTATCACGGCATAAATCGATCAAACTTTTCAGGAGGCAATAATTTACTTGATTCAACGTTAGGCAGTTTTGTGCGCGTGTCACCCACAGAAGATAGCATAAGAATATATTCAGATAGTTTACTTAGTAATGGAGATATTGGCTATTCAAATAGCAGTTTTGGAACTATGCAAACAGGTGGAAATCCAATTCGGCCTAAATATTATCTTGATACAAGAAAATATGGACAGTTAATACACTTTTTAGATCAGGCAAAAGATAGCAAGACAACTCAGAACATTAAGACAAGAAGATCAGGTTTGTTAAATTCTCTAAAAGGTGGTGCTTTACAAGCACCTGTTACAATTCGATTCGTGTCAGGTTCTGTATCAGACACGACAGGTGTTCAGAAATACACAGCAATAACTGCAGATTCTTCTTCATCCGTTAATAAAACAATAAATTCAGTTTTGACTGGCGCTTTTTATGAGGGATGATATTTATATTGAGGATAAACAATGGCAGGAATTCTAGATAGTAAAACTAGATTTATTGATATGATTGTCACGCAAGAAGGTAAACGTCAGATTGCAAATGGAATGTTGCGTGCAGAATATGCATCAGTCAGTGATGCAGAAACTTTTTATGACTCTCTTGAAGTCGATGATGTCAGTAATAGAATATTTTTTCAAGCGATGGATTCTCATAACAACATTGTTGTTTTAGAAAAAGATGATAGTGGGAAAATGATTGAATTTAATTTTTCACCTACTGGCAGTATTGTTGGCAATGATATTTTTAATAAAGATACAACAGTTACAAGTAGCCTAAAATTGACTGCAGTTACTGGATCCGCTTTTGCTTCAACTGCGGCTTCAATTATGAAATCTTTTACTTCTCATTTTAACTCGCTCCAGACACTAAGTACTTTTGAAAAGTCTGGAAATGATTTTGAACTAAGTGCTGAAAGAATAACATTTTCAATTTCAAATAGTGTGCCTTTTCCCTTAGGTCCGCATTCTGAGACCATCAACATAAACGACGCGGAACCCTTTTTTCTTGATTCAAAGCTAACTCATTTACCAAATTTTGATTTCTTACCGCCCGTAAATTCAGATGGATCAAGTTATGGAGTTTATGAAGATATAAGAAGTTTAAAAAAAGAGACATTAGAAGACATAAAAAATGAATTAGGAAACGAAGGATTTAGTGACTTTCTGTCTGAAGAAGGTGTCAGAAAGAGAAGATCAAGTTCAGGTCTCAGGACAGACAAAATAGGAGACTTTGATGTTATTAATAGAATATCTTTAGAGTCACCCTATAAGACAAATTTTAAACAATACAAAACTGTTTATTTTGATAAAACTTCAGACCAAAATAATTTAATTATGCAAATCTTTGAAGACGGACCTGACTCTAAATTAATTAAATTAGATCTTATTGATGCAGGCTCTTTTAGAGACAATACTAGCGAATTTTATCCTGAAAAGAGAGTTTTTTATGCAGGTAAAATATATATGGATGATTTAAATACTCCTACTTTTATAAATATTTTTACTATAATACTTGAGTAAATTGATGATAACAACAAAAACAAAAAAGAAGATATTTTTAACATCACCTAATGTTGATTTGAGTTCACGTGTGCTAGATAAGCGCACTATCTCTGTTGTTAATAAAATTAGTTCACTTCAGTCCAATAAGACATATGACATCTTGACGGTTGAAATTGCATGTTTAATTGATCAAAGAGTTCTTTTGGAAGAAAAAGTAACTGATGTGAAAGTTTTTGTGTCAAATGTGTCACTTGAAGAGCTAAAAGCTAGAAGAAGTTTAATTCAAGAAGCAAAATCAAAACGTTCAGATAAAAGACAGGGAGCGTTAAGTCTTTTTGATAGAAAAAAATCAAAAAAGATTAGCAGAAAAGAAACAGAAGAAGATAAGCTAGAAAGGCACATTGAAGAACAAGAAGCAGACAGTATAGTCAATGAAAGAGAAGTAAGGACAAATATTATTAATGTAGTTTATGATATTGATAATCTTAATCAAAATTCAATGATAGAAAAGTTTAAAAATTTAAAATTTTTAACTAAGCTTAATGTAAATCAAATTTTAGGTTCCGCTGTAATTAAAAATATACAGGGCATTACACAAACTGATGATGAATTATTTGGTAGAAGAAATGTTTTTGAAGTAAGAAGGACTACGACACCTAAGTTTAGAAAATTAAATAAACGACTTAAATCTATTTCAACAGACAGCCTGCCAGTGATTGATGATGGTTTTGAGCTTCCTTCTGTTTTAAATTTTAGAAAAAACTATTTTTACGAAATTAAGATGGGAAGAGATCCATTGATTTTTTTTAGTCAAAAAGATCCAGAAATGACTTTGGAAGATAGACTTAGAGGAAGTAAAAAAAATCAAAAAGCTAAAGAAACAAATCTTAGGCGGCAATTTAAAAAAATAGCAAATGATAAGATAAATGCTACACCTAATGAAGAATTAGGCTTTAGGATTATAAAAAAGAAAGTTTCCAATAGAAACAGAATCTGTAAAACAACTTTTGAAATGTCTAGAGCTAAGATTAGAAGTCTCAGTCAGCGTCCTGGCGGATTTAACTTAATATTTTTTGCTTTTGATGAACACGGAAGGCGAATTGATTCTTTTGAACAAAAAATAAATGCGTCATCTCTTTTTCAAACAGAAAAGAATCCAACAATAGATTTTAACTTAAATTGTGTAAGAACTGCTCGAGGTAATATTATTACAAGAATAAATAATCAAGAGTTACAAGACACATATTTTAACTTTCATCAAAAAAGTTTTGCAAAATCTCAAAACTATATGAATGCAATTTTTGAAGACAGTGATGAAAAAATATTTATAAAATCTAAAAATAGCTTAAAGTTGACTGACGGAAAAGAACAGAATTTAAAAAGCCCACTTTTTTCTAAATCAAAAACTATTTTTCAAAGAATTAATCCTTATTTTGAAGGCGAAGAAATAGCAAACACAAATGCAGCATCAGTAGCTAGCACAACATCAGATGAACAACAACTTTCCTGTACTGTAATTGCAACTCAAGAACCAGAAGCAAAGATTACAAATGTTTTTGTCTCTAACTTATCTGAAGATGTTTTTGCAGTTCTTCCTGTTAAAAGAATTGCTAAAGGAACTCGCGGAACAGATTTTGCGCCTCTTAAAAACTTAGTTGATGGAAGATTTGTAGATATCAAAAAGTCTTTTGTGAGAGATGAAAATTTTTCAGACACAGGTGAAGCCAGCTTTGCTTTTACTGATGAAGATGTTGAAAATGGTGTCATATATGAATACGCAGCAATTCTCTATAATCGATCTGGTTTTTCTCATCTGTCTGGAAATAGATTCTTAGAAAAAAGAGATGATCGTGAAGGATTGGTTCGAGCTGAAGTCAGAAAAGAAGAAACTGATAGAACAATTTTTGACGAAGGATCAAATCAAATTAAGCGAAGAGTTAGATTTGATGTGACCTTAAATAGAGAAGAAGATGATGTTGATAAGATAATTAACTCAATTTTTGGCGATAATAGAAGTTTGTTTAATGATGATTTATCATCTATTAAAGATGCATCAAACTTAATTTACGGTGTCAGAGTACATAAAATTGACACTTTGACAGGAGAATATTCATTTGTAGGATCTTTTAGAGGATACAAACAAAAAGATACGACTTCTACTGCATCATCAGATATTCCAAAAATTTACAAAGCAAGTTTTTCAGATTATTCACCTGCATTTTCGACGCAAATTTATAAATTTGACCCTTACATAATACCTCCTTCTCAAGTACTTGATAAAGTTTATAAGACGCTTGAGTTAGCAGTCAAAAGTAAGAGTAAGTCTAGATCTACATTAAATAAAATGCTTGTGTCAAAGCAAAAAATACTGAATAAGGATATAATATCATCAGTTGGAACAAAATTCGCTGGTGTGCAAGGAAGAAAAGGCGCAATTTCTTCAATAGAAAGTCTTTTAGAAAAAAATAAAAACGATCTTTTTCTTGAAGGTGTAACAGGTGATATTGTATATGAAAGATTACCACCAGTATCAATTCAGACATTAGATAAGAAAATAGATGTTCGAAATGCAAGTGTAAGTCTTATTAAAACGTTAGATAGAGACGAAAGAAATAAAAATTATATTCCAAAAAAAGTTGCCAAAATAAAATTTGATGTAGGTTCGTCAGATTCATTGATAGATTTCTATGTAATTGTTAAGCAATTTAACAAAGATCCAAATATTGTAATTGAGGGCGCAATGCATAGTAAAGATATTACTTCAAGAAATCAAAAACAAGAAACAGGCTATAGCTATTTATCAGAAGTAAAAACTAGTGTAGGATTGATAAGATACTATTTGTTTGGTATTGCAAAAAATGGAACTGTTGTAGGACCGCAGAGCTTAGGCGCATTAATGCTGGAAGGAGAATAGAGTGGCACAAGACCCTAGAAAATCAAATTTTTCTCTTCAAAAATCTTCTTCAGAAAGTAGAAGATTTCCTACTATTGCTATAACAACTCCGGCCGCAGGTTCAGATGATCCTGAAGATATTGAAACTTCATTAAATCCTGAAGCTTCACAGAAATTACAAAAACTAAGTCTCGCAGGTTTAAATCCGCTCAAACCTTTGATTATTGCAAATACAGAATTTGTACCCGTAGGCGACGGCACAAATCCAGACTCAACAGGCTTAAAGGTTCAACTAGGTGATAACAATCTTTTAAGTGTAAATAGCATTACCAAATTATTTGAAATACATAGACAAGTTAGACTAGCTACAATTAGTGCTGCAGACATTCTTCTAGATCGGATAAAGGGTTTTAATGCCGAAAAAGTTTTAAATATTCTTAGAAAAAAAATAGATGAATCTTTAGAAGATCTTGTCAAAGAAAGTCTAAGTCAAACCGTTGATGCTGTCATTGAATCTATAGTAGCTGGAAATGATCGAAAAGGAGGTTTGCATCAATTTAAAACTTCTTCTAAAAATGCTGCAACTAAGTCAAATAAAGCTCAAGCATCAAGAAGTAATAAGAAAAGAACGAAAGGCCCGGATGCAAATTCTGAATCTATCACGCCTGGCGTCATAAAAAACATATCTGTTTCACCTAAGCTTGGTCTTGATTTTTCGCCTATTAAAAGAGTATTTAGCGCAAACAAAGAAGATCCTTACTTAAGAGTGCTTGTAGAGCGAGTTATTTTAGAAAAGATAACTTATGATATATTAAAGTACATGAGCGGTATTTTATCTATGAAAGATGCAGCTTTAGCAAGATGGTCTATTTATGAGGCTTTAGACTTCAATAGATCAGAAAAAGATTTTGATGACAACAACATTAGCAAAATGCAAGATTTAATGTTTGGTGTTCACCCGGATTTATCCTTGGGTGCCGCCTACTCTAGTTTAAATGATATGTCTGAAGTTTTAAAAACCTATTCTGGGATTAAATTTTCTTCAAACGCTCCTGATGTAAGCTTACTCATTCAATTTTTTATTGCTGCAGGAGAGTCTTTTTTGAGACAAGAAGAGATTATGACTGAAGTTTTGTCTGAAACTATTGACGAAGGTGTAACTGTTAAAAAATTTCCTGCATATAGATCTCAACCTAATACTAAGAAAGCATTAACCATCTTAAGTAATGCTAAATTAAGCGGTATCTATACTAATACTGCTGCAAGAGATGATGATTATTTTGCAGAAAACAGACATAAAGCTGATGAAAGAAGCTTTAACGCAAGTGCAATCGAAAATATTTACAACGCGTATCCGACTAACGTCAGCAAGATTGATATTCACGGAGATTTATTAGCTGCTTCTATTTTCAATGACTGCATAGATATAGCTTCAACATCAACTTCTAGGACAAAAAAAATAAAAGCATTTTATTCTTTAGGACAGGGTATTCCAGGAGGAATATCTTCTGTAGAAGATTACTATAGAGAACTTTTAGAATTTGATAAAGATGCTGCAAGAAGTGACCTAACTTATAAATACAATCTTACGAGATCACGACCGGCTAGCCCTAGACTAATCAAGTATTTATCAGCAAAGTCTTCAAATTCTGATGACTTATCTGATTATATTCCTTTTGAATCAACTACACTTTTAGGTAGCATACATCAGGCGTCTTATCTTACGGGCCCAGAATATTTTTATGATGTTTCTTTACAGCGAGGAGATGAAAAACTGACAGATCTAAAAAGTTTTGCAGAAGACTATGTTAATTTTACTTCTAGTTATGTAAGCGACATATATGAAATGACAAAACTTGATTATGCTTTACCTGCTGCTAAAAAACTTTTATTTAAAATAGGTGAAGAATTATCAACTGCATCTGAAAATGGCAGTATGGATATCTTTTTACTAGCTTTAATGTCACACAGCGGAGGAGACACAGCAGGCCTAATAAGGCTTTTCAGATCTATTTATAATGCTGCTCGTCTAGATACGGTAGAAGATAAAGAAGGCGGCGGTGTAGGAGATGCTTCAGCAAGCACTAACGATGTCTTAGTTGCCGGCGCTCTAGCTGGGCCCGTAGGTGCTGCTGCTGTGTCTAATCAAGATGGTGAATCTTTTGATCCAGTTATATCACAGTCTGGAACAAGAAGGGTTATGCGAGTAGCTAATCAAACTTTGGTTAAAAAGTTTTTGTATGATGCTGGAAGGCTTACAAGGGGTGATATTAATCTTGCTCAATCTAGAGCTGTTTTAAATTATAATGGAGACCAGATGCCTTCTGCCATCCAGACAAATAGATATACGAGCAATGATAATAAGTTTAACAAAATAAGCAATGGTCGGACTGTTGTTCCAGGAACAGAAGAAGAAAACTCTAACAGAATAAAGTATAAAATCTATAGACAGAGCGGAACTGAATATGGGTCTCCAAGAAATGGGCTTAATAAAGAACTTAGAGCTTTAGAGGGAGGACCAAATATATCTTTTAGAAGCAGCACACCTTGTCCTACTTTTAAATACTTTTTGCATAATGAGCATTTTGAAGATGCAGGTCTTGTAAGTGAAAGTCAGCGAATAAGTTTCAACAATAAACGTCAAGATAAGGGTAATAAAACTTATCATGAAATCACAGGACTTAAGTATCAGGGTTCGGGCATAAGTCTTGCTTCTCATCAGCGATTATTTCTATTGTACGGGTTTATCGCTGGTATCATAAATAAGTCTGCGAGAGTTTATGTTAAGTCTTTTGAAGGTGGAGACAGAGGTGCAAGAATTGAAATTTGGATGAGCAAGAGCGAGATAGATGGAATTGCACATGCTTTTAAGGCAGCAGGATCCGACGGCCGCCGGGATCTTGGAGACAACCCACCCTCTGATAAAATCATAGCTTATCAAAACACTAGGGCACATCTTGTGAATTTTCTTCAAGCGCTAAAAAGAAGAATAAGCAAGTCTGCTGCCGCTGTTTTAGGTCCTGCTTATCATGGTCAACAAATTTATAATCAGTATGTCCAGTCATCTAAATTTATTAGACAAGGCGATGGTTCAAATAGAAGCAAATTAGGCGTCAAAATACTTAAAAATAGAAAAATAAAAGCTTTTCATAATTCTCTTGACTTATTGACAGACGAAGGTGTTGCACAAATATACAAGGCTTACACGACAACACTCATCAGCGCCGGAAAATCTTCTTATACACAAGAAGATGTCCCCAGTCTAAATCAAATAAAACTAATGATGAAAATATTAACAACATCTGGGTACGGTTTTCTTTCATCAGAAAAGAGAGGTCCGAAAAATATTTGTCATATTGGTGTCACCAATTCTATGCTAAATACTTTAAGATATGAAGCTTTTAAAGATTTTGACGATAGAAGATTTTTAGAATCAAGAAAGTTTTGTGTAAATATTTTTAAAAGAAACGAAGTTGATTCACAAATCCTAGTTTATCCTAGAACATATTTATTTGATTCTTCGCTTATGATAATTGACAATAACTATTTAGGTGAATCCCTTAATCATATAACAAACTTTTCAGACACATGGACGTTTGATCAAATAATTGACAATATTGAATTTACTCAGTGGGTAAGAAAAAATCTGGGTGATGACCCTTTTGCAAATCTAACTTCTGCTTTTGAACCTGTCTTTAAGAAAGGTTCAGATTTGACTAGTTTGGTAGGAAAAGATGTCTTGATTAATCATGTCTTTGATTATGCTTTTAAAGTATATTACAGATATGCGCTAGGATTGGATTTAAATGAGAATAGCTTTACACTGTCACCAATTAGAAAAAATTCCGGAGAAGTGACAGGAGGAATATCCTCATCAAAAGAAGACATTCAAGCTGACTACAACAATCTTTTAAATCAGACGAGACTTTTATATCCAGCTGCCAATGTTGATCAAAAATTAGCAAGTGAATTATTTAGAATAGTTGAAATTATTGCAGCAAACCCTGCGTATTGCTTAGTTGATAAAGTGAAAAAAATAATTTATCCTAAAAAGTTTGACAAAGTGCTCTCAATTCTTGTTAATGAAAAAGACTTTGTTCTCTATTCAGATGCATATGATAAAGATTTTACTGATGTATATAAAACAGAGCCTAATTTTAGTCATACTTCTAGAATATATCGCCCCGAAGTAAAGAGAGGGATTTTAAGAAAAGATAAAAATATTAACAAATATATCGCTGAATGCGATGAAGATTTTCCAGAAGTATTTAGCATGTATGCTACAATTACAATTTTACCCGAGTAATAAATGGCAGATTCAGATTTAACAGACATAATTAATATTCAATACGAAGCCCAGGAGAAGACAGGTATTAACATACCTGTAAAAGAGAGATCTGGAATTCTAGGTGGTGATGAGCTTCTGGCGCTGGATAGCTACCCCACAGTACCTGCTTTTCGAGTAAACGTTCCCGAGATTAAAGAGGCAAAGGCAAGGTTTGTATATAATTTTTTTACAGCTAATGAAAGAGAAATTATAGAAAACCCCGGAAGTGTTTTAGATGTTTCTGTGTCTAGAGATGATGAAATATTTTTTCAACTCAATAATGATCGAAAGCCCAGATATGTAGCTTTATCTTTTAAACCGCCTAAGCGAAACAAGCTTATACAAGAATTAAGAAACTCAAGAATAGTGTCTCAAAACATAGATAAGATTCTTATCGAGGGCGGGGTAACCAATGAAGACTTTGTTAGTTTTGAAATTGTAGACTCGTTAAAAGAAAAAAGTCTTTATTCTATGCTCGACGGAGCGATGTTTGTAACGCAAGTAGCAGATTCAAAAGACTCGCCACAAGATGGATACAGAAAGCTTTTAGAAGCACAAGATGACGGAAAGCTGACAGGAGAAGAGAAAAAATTAATCGCATCAGCACTTAAAGGAATTCAGTCAAAAGGATATACAATGGCTTCTTCAGATATTTCTGAAGAATCTGCAGAAAATGCAGATGATCTAACTTCTCGTCAAAACTTTACTATTCAGGCAAACAAGCTAGTCTTTGATCAAGTAATAGATGCTGCAACAAGAATCCCCGACAGTGTGTTTCAAGATGAATTTTTTTCAGTAAAAGATTTTTCACGTCAGGCAAATAGCTATGCAATTAAAAGAAATAGTTCTAATAAAGAAACAGAAAAAACTTATACTACAAGAACAAAGGTTTTAAGCTCTCTGCCTGTTGCTAGCATTTTTGGAAAAACATCAGACCCAACAAAAATTTTAAAGGCTTTTCAAGAATATCCTGTTATTAAACACGCAGGATATTTAATTAACAAGCTAGAAATTTTAGAAAATGACACTTACGAAACAAGAGGTCGCCTAATTGCTGACAATCCAGACGGACTCTATATTATTGACGAAAATGTAAGATATGGCGGTGTCTATGTTTATGAAATAAGATCAATTTATTACGTTAAAATGATTGCTGAAGAAAGAAGCGATGAAGATGCATCGCTCGATGATTTGTCTGTTGTTGAAATTTTAATATCTTCAGAAGGAAAAATGACTGGTGTTCATTGCATTGAACATGTTCCTCCCCCACCTCCGTCAAACATAAGAATAACTTTTGATTACAAAACAAGAAAGCCAAGAGTGAGATGGCAATTTCCTGTAAATCCTCAGCGAGACATAAAAAGATTTCAAGTTTTCAAGAGAAATACAATTAGCGAACCCTTTACACTTCTCGCTGAGTATGATTTTGATAATTCAACAATAAGATCAGCTGTTTCTGAAATTGCTAGCGAAGACAGACTTTATAGATTTGACAATCCAAAAATTTCATACGTTGATAATGAATGGAAAGATGGAGAAAAGCCTATCTATACTGTTGCATGTGTTGATGCTCACGGGTTATCATCGAATCTTGCTACACAAATGAGATTTATTTATGATAAGCGTAGAAACAAAGTTAAAAACGAAATGATAAGTTTTCCTAACGCTCCGAAGCCTTATCCGAACATGTTGATTAATAAAGACTCTTTTGACGATGCAATCAAAGCTAGCGGATACGATAGAATGAGAGTTTATTTTGATCCTGAATATTATAAGGTTACAAGATATATCAATAAAAAGAATCCAAAAAAAGAAAAAGATTTAGACTTTTTAAGAATAAATCCAGATAAAGACACATATCAAATTCACATGATAAATATAGATAATCATAAGGATAAAATTCTAAACATAAGAATTTCAGATGCAAGCGGTGATCCTATTTCAACAACAAACGTTAAAAAATAGAGCCCTTTCAATAATAGAATTACAATATTTTTTTTTTAGTGTATATTTAGTATCAAGGAGATAAAATGGGATTTTTAGATCATAGCACCAACAACATTATTGTTGACGCCGTCTTAACAGATGCTGGGCGTAGAGCACTTGCTAGAAATGACGGTTCTTTTCAAATTTTTCAATTCGCTTTAGGTGATGATGAAATTGATTATTCTGTTATTCAACAGTTTGGCAGAACAGTTGGGAGAGAAAAGATAGAAAAAAATACTCCGATATTAGAAGCTTTTACAGCCGGAAGTCTGGGTCTTAAACACAAATTGCTTAGTATTTCAAACGAGTTTTTAACGCATTTGCCTGTTTTGGAAATGTCTTTGTCAGGTACTGACCTTACAAGCACGGTTGTTAATTTTACAAGAACATCAACAACTTCGCAGACCGTAACGGCAACAATTAGTTCCAAAACAGGAACAGGTATTGAGCCTGATATTATTGACGGTGAATTAAGAGTTGAAATAAATAACTTGTTTTTTACAATTGCAGGAGAGCAACCTGATGTTATTTACACAGACAATGTTGCTGTATACAGAATACCTGCAGACTTTAATACACAAGGCGATTCTATTACAGCTTCAGTCACACTTAATTTAAAGAGTTTTTCAGATACTACTTTCAACACTTATTCAGTATCTGGCGGATCATATATAAGATCTTTTTTGAAAGTAACTGGTGTCAACTCTGGATTAACTAAAAATATTGAGTTGAAAATATCATAATAAGAGGAAACAATGGCTACTTTTAAGACAATATCAAGTGCAGATATAAAGACAACTAGAACAACATTAAATCAGCTGGTAGACTTTGTAGAAGAAGATATATCAGGTTCAGCAACAAGAAAAAAATATCAAGTTTTTGTCACTTCTTCTAATTCAAACGCTGTGACATCTTCACTTTTTCAAACAATTTTTGATCAAAATTATGCTCTTCAAACAGCAAATGAAATCTTTGATATAACATTTGGAATATTCTCTGGTTCTACCACTGCTGCTTCTGCATCTACTGGCGTTGATACAAATGGAAAAATTCTTTTTGCTTCACAATCTTTGATGATGCGAGAAAAGATTAATATTTATCGACAATTTTCACAAACTCTTTTGGGTGATGCGTCTGCTAGATTTAGAGCACCTTTTTCTAGTACAGCTTCTACAGACGATATTGACAATGCGCTCTTTCTGTGTTTTAAGCGACTTTTTGTTCGTGACGGTATTAAAAGAGAAACTTTTGCGATGAGATGCTTTCAAAGTTCTTCTGCAGTTGTTGCTAACGCTACAAATGATAACATTAGCGGCCTCACTACAGCCCAGCCGGCCTCAAGTTCTGTTATTTTTACAGATGTAGGAGCAGCTTCTAGTATTGAAAGATCACAGTTTGGCGGTGATGTAGGAAACATTGTTTTAGCATCAGATACATCGCAGACTGTCGGATTAATGTTTTACCAAAAAGGAATTGCAGTTCTTGATTTAGAGCGAGCAATAGACTCAAAACAGCATATGTCAGGGACATTCGCCGCGGTCGGTGCGACCGGGACTGCAGCAATGAGTGCTTCTTTTGTACCTCATTTTGTAGCGTCAGCTTCTATGGATACTATCTTGGATCACTTCGCTACGGCAAGATTCGGTTCAGGAAGTAATACATTTTTAACATTCCAAAATAATACAAAGATCAATTCAACGCTTATTTTCTGCAGAGCAACAGCTGATGAGTTCAATTATTCTTCAAATCCATCATATACAGACTCAGAAGGAAGAATCGTTGTTATTGATGAGTCTGAGCAAGGAACTCAAAAGTCATTTTCTTTTGTTTCGACTGTTGGTCTATACGATGCTAATGAAGAACTTCTTGCAACTGCTAAGTTGTCACGACCAGTTGAAAAGAACGACGAGAAGGATCTTACTTTTAGAGTTAGACTAGACTTCTAAAATGAGGGTTCAATGTCTTTTATCAAGCTTGGAAAAAGAAATTTAGAACACGTTTCGGTCTTATTGCGACCACACGTTCACTTTGTTTCTTCTTCCTCTGGCGCCGGTGTAACAGGCTCACAATACGTAAGTCCAGTTAGATCTCCTGCGCTTAAACAAATTATTGATTTAGAAACAGCTTCTAATAATTTAGCTGCGAGTGTAGAAGACAATAAAAGTAGCGTTCACACCTTGAATGAAGATAACTATGCAAGAGCACTTGCTTTTGAAACAGCAAGAGCACAATCAGCAGCCGGTGAAACAAATATTGCAGGATCGATAGGGGCTTATTTAAATTTAATTGACGAAGCACCTTTTGACGTGAGGTACACAAAACAAATTGACGCTTTTAGATTTGATCCTCCTTTTAAATTCACAAAAAATACAACTGTAAAGAATGTTACTAGAAATATTCTTATGCCTTATCATACACACAAATATGACAATTGTGGTTTTTGGTATACAAATTATAATACTTTAAACTTTTTTGATAATAGTCACATCCCTACAGGCTCTGCAATTCTTTATGCAAATAAAGAAATAAACAATGCAGGAATTTATGATTTACCTGATAGTTTCTCAATTAATTTTTGGGTGAACCCAAGATATTCTCGTTCAAATAGAGATTATCGTGCAGGAACAATTTTACATATATCATCTTCAATATGTATTTCAATAGTTTCAGGTTCATCAATAGATGAATTTGGTGCAGAAGATAAATTTAAAATACTTTTGCAGTTAAGCCAAAGTGCTGATGTGTCACCATCTTCAGTTAATCTAAGTAGTCCAAGCGGAGCATATCCAAGAGATCTAATTTTTACATCTTCGCATTATATGACTAAAAATCATTGGCATAACGTTTTTATTGCCTGGTCTAGTGGGTCAAATAATGCGACAGGTTCTCTTTTTATTGACAATAAAGAAACAAAGTTTCATATTCCTTCGTCATCACTCAAGTCATCAAGTATTACAAAAACACCACCGTGTTTAATTCTAGGTAATTTTTATAACGGGACTGATACTGATTTAAGTGCGCTGGTGCCAGATGACTCTGAAGGTCCTAAGGGTACAAAGAGAGAAGAAGGCTATGCAAAAGCAGGCAACGCAGTCACAGATAGAGCATTTGATGTAACTTCAGAAGAGCTAAATCATCCTCTTAATGCTGAGATTCATGATGTTCGTATCTATAATAAGTTTATTAATAAAAATCTAAAAAAATATGAAGATCTAACTACAAAAAGCCCTACTGCAACAGATGATATGACTTTTTACTTACCTGTGTATTTTTTCCCATCTTCTTCACAGAGAGAAGTCTTAGCAACGCCTTTTCAGACAATATCTAGTACAACTAATGACCCGTTTAATGTTCAATACTCATTTGGTGTAGGCGGGAAAATGATAAATCTTGAAAACTATGTTCTTGATTTTGTAAATATGCGACAGCCTAGATTGCTCGGATTGGTGCCTCAAACAATAAATACCACAGTTGAAAACATAACAGCAGATAGCTACACATACAACACAGGTTCAAATACAAAAAGACTGTTAACAGTTCTACCGAACGATAACGGCTTACATATGCCTAGATATGACATTTTAGAATCTTCTGTCATGTCTGGAAGCGCAATGTTTAAGAAGTCTGGAAGAGCAACTGATTATTCAATTATTTCTCTAGAAAATCTTATTCCAACTTCTTCTTTATTCCCAGGGTTAGTCTTTACTTCCGGGTCAATCTTTGATCAAATTGCTGGATCTGCACCAGATAATCCAGGTGTAGCTCCCGGGTCTGTCTTGACAATTGCGCAAAGAACAAGAGACGTAAGCTCAAATGAAATCACGATAATAGACATATCAAATATTTATTACGGATCAAAAATACATCCAGGAACTTTTCATCTCTACGAAGAGAATTTAACCGGTTCTTCTGGAGATATAAAGTTAAACATAAAAGACAATCAAAGGGGAGGCTTGTTTAGGGCTGACTGTGCAACTAAGCAAGCAGAATGGAACAACATCGGCACTATTCTTTATGAAGAAGGTATTGCGGTTATTAAGACGCCTAACATTCCTTACTTTGGCAAAGATAAGATTGATATGAAATTTAGAGGAGAACAAACAATGCAGACTTTGGTGCTGAACGTGCCTGTTGAAGTAGGCCAGTTTATGTCTTCATCTAATAAAACTTATCAATCTTACCCACCTGATTCTCTACCCCACAATGAAAAACTTTCTACTATCCATGTTACAACAGTTAACATTCATGATGATAACTTTAATGTAATAATGAAAGCACAGCTGGCGCAGCCTATTACAAAAACAGAAGAAGATGAATTTATTATTAGACTTAAACAGGATTTCTAGATGATATTAGGGATGGATATATCTACATCTTGCACAGGTTTTTGTGTAGTTGATGACGCAGGAGAACCGGTTCATTTTTCAAAAGTTGAACTTACAAAAGTAGAAAACTTTTTTGAGAAAGTAAAAAAAGTAAAAGCACATGCTCTGAACCTGATGATCCAGTACAATATTGAAGAAATAGCTGTAGAGGATTATCTCACATCTTTTGCACGAGGAAGATCTTCATCTGGGACACTTTTTAAGTTGGCAAAATTTAATGGAATCATTCAGTGGGTTTGCTATAACGACTTAGACATCGAAGCCTATCCTATAAATGTCAACAATGCGAGAAAAATTAACAACATCGTTGTTTTAGGGAAAAAGAAGACAACAGAACATACGAAAGATCAAGTACTTCGGCAAGTCAAAGAAGTAGTTGGAGATAAATTTATCTTTCCTACAAAAATTCTCAAGTCAGGACCTAGAAAAGGTATAAAAGTATACGAAAAATACGCTTATGATATGGCAGATGCTTTTGTGATTGCAAAAGCAATGTGGCTTGAAAAAAATCAAAATAGAGATTAATATTCTCTATAATGAATATTATAACTCTAAAGCAAAAGAAAGAGTTGATTATATCAGCTTTTGGCGAAGGCATC
>Ga0099849_1000007_pt1 | contig 79741 bp, 92 predicted proteins | sample CB_VirMetaG_4_FD_78177 | JGI IMG/M metagenome (GOLD analysis project Ga0099849, IMG submission 78177) | Freshwater to marine saline gradient viral communities from Chesapeake Bay - CB_1508_1M Viral MetaG | ecosystem: Environmental > Aquatic > Marine > Coastal | place: USA: Chesapeake Bay... | reverse complement strand
CTTAATGCTTGCTGATGATAGCAGTTCGCTAAGGACTCGACCTTGACCTTTCGAGTAGTACACGATTGTAACTTGCTCCCCTCTGGACAGGCACGATATTGTAGTCTCAATAACAGCGATAATTTTGTGATTGAATGGACTAGGCATGAGCATACCGGTTGCCTCGTACTCGGTAGCGTGCTTACCCTCGTCAGGTGATGAGCATACACCTCGCAAGTACTGCATCTGCTTCATGACCATTTGCGTGCCTGCGGCATCAATATTGTCGAAGTTCAGCCAATGCTTGTACATCGTATGTTGCTCAAGCGACATCTCCACTCGTACATCATGAATGATACACTTAACCATATCTGGATTGCACTGCCTCTTGGTTACAAAACCAAGGAAAGTACCAGTCTGCTTGAGTAAGGATTGGGGCTCAGACAGTATAGGCGACTCCTTAGTCGTACTGATTTGATTCTTGCTAGTCCTGTTGATCTCACGCTGTGTATGGTCAACCTCCTTAGATAGGAAGCGATCCCTGAACTTACCCATTTGTTGTCTCGTGTATGGCCAGCGAGGGTTTGATCTATTGCCTCTCCACCAATCGTCTACACATAACCAACCAGCTAGGGTGAATATGTCGTAGGCATAATTATGGATCGGAGTAGCAGTAAGGCAGAACCGATAAGGTGCCTGCATCATGGTTACTGCCTGCGTGATCTGCGAGTTAGGGTTCTTGATGAGATGCGCCTCGTCTATAACGATCATATCCCATATGTTACCTAGCTTGGTTGCGAGGCATGGCATAGCGATACACTTGAAGCCACCCTTCGGGCGCACAAGGTTACCTTGTTTCTTTACCTTTACATTACCATCCTCGTCATGGGTGATCTCAGGTTTGAACTCGGTGATTACTTTGCCGTCAGATATTTGACCAATGTTCTGAGAGTAATACTGATCCCCGATTTCCCACTTCGGCAGTCCGCAACGCTTACGCATCTTAGCTTCCATTGTGCTTTTTGTCCACGCATCGGGTTCAACCTCTAGGGCATCCTTCTTGAACATCACATAGTCCCATGAGATGAATACACCAAAGGGCAGTTCACCTCCGTTTGCATCTGCCAGCTGACGGAAGTCCTCCTCTGATGACATTGTGTACACAGGAGTATCGGGCGAGAACTTATTGAACTCTCGTTGCCATTGAGCGAGGTCAAGTGACCCGCCATCGTCAACGGTGCCCTTGGGAGCAATAAGCAATGTACGACCAGGTGCCTTACAGTTAATAAGACCAATAGCCATACCCGACTTACCTGCTCCCGTCTCCGCTGCAATAAGTCCTGTATCTGCACAAGCCATAGAAGCAATGAACTCACGCTGAACAGGGTACCACCTAACATCATCGGTGAACTCTTGCATGAACTCCAAGGTCTCAAGGTTACCTTGATACTTTTCTGGATACTTCTGCGTAATGTTATTTACTGCGGGCTTCTCAAATATCTCCCATAGTAAGTTCTCATCAACCTCAGGAGCGCCCCTTGGTTTGTCGACATTAACATACTGCCGGAAGATAATCTCAACTGAGTTGTTCCAAGTACGCTCAAACTTATCACCATCGAACTGCTCTCCAGACTGATGCTCTGACTTGCACCTGTACCACGAGTAGTCGTGACGAACTAACTCACCATCAATGAATTTAGTGTCAGGCTTCCAGTCGGTTGTTATATTGAGTACTAGGTTAGTATCTGTACCCTCAAGCGTGATGTCGTGCATCACCTTGGTCATTTCTTTCTTTAGTGAACTATAATGAACCTTTGGTCTAGTGAACGCATCCGAGTAACCATTGGCACGTAACTCAACTGAGTACTCTTTACCCTCTGCAATAACAAAAGGACGAACAGTGCCTCCGCTGGATAGGGCATACCTCTTGGTCTCCTTACACTTTAGTGACCCAAACTCATCCACATAAGCAATGAGCGAGTAGTCGGTTGGCGGTAGGATAGGGGGAGCAATCTTCTCGGAGTCTTGCAACGCCTTGAGGATAACCTCCGCACATTCTTGATCCTTTGTTACTTTAGGATGTGAGTACAAAGCAACTAGCTTGTCCCTGTCCTCCATTGTTATGGTTAGCTCTAGTGGAGTCTTACCCGCAATAGACTCAAGACACTCAATAACTGAGCCTCTTGGCACTTTAACGCTAAGGTCATGCTCCTTGATTAGATCCTTCAGCTCCTTCCATCCTCGATGACCTGTGTCATCAAATGGTGCGAACTCGGTATCAATACCGATGGATCCGTCGTTCTTTATGTACATGTCATGTATATTGATCATGCACCCTCCTTTCTATTTACTTGGATACCATTGCTTGTAAACTTTGTGAGATCGAAGAATACCCCTCGGTATCCGATCTCATGCTTACGCAATAAGTCCCAAACGATTTGTTGTACGTATGTAGCGACCACCCTGTTGACCGCCAAGTCTTGTTTATAATATGGGTCGAGGCATCCCTCGCCCTTCGGTTCCTTACCCTTCGTGAGACCAGGGTGTTCACGATATGGGTTTGGTAGGTCACCCTTTTCCTGACCTAGTATTACCTGCCCCGAAGCTCGGGCATTACCACACTCAATGATGTATGTCTTTTTGGTCTTAGGGGCTCCTTTGATGAGGCGTCTTGACGCTTTGGTGTCAACGCATGATATAAGAATATCAGCACTAACTCCAACACCGTTAGCTAGGTGGTTGTGGGCGCGCCAATTCAACCCGTAGTACATATTGATCCTTTCAATTAGCACTTGAGCCTTTGGCCTACCTACATCCTGTTGGTAGAATGCTTGCCTACCAACATTACTAAAAGCGACAGCATCGCCATCGTATGCCTGGACTGTTAGACCAGGATGACCAAGTGTTGTGATAGCAGTATGCACATCGACCAACTGATTGACCACATGGGAACCCGTACCTCCACAGCCTATGACTGAGATATGAACAGAGCTAGGGAATCTATTTACTTTGTGCATATCGACCCCACAGTTCCATTTGGCTTCCACTCCTTTAGGTTAGGTAGCTTGTTATAGGTTGATTTATAGAAGGCATCCTCCCATTGAGGGATCGTGCTTACCCCCACTCCTTCAGGTTTACGAGTTTGACAGAAGGCTGCTCTTGTTTGGTGAACATCCATTTTGCCGAATATACTGTATGTCTCGGTTTCAGGGGTTGGTCTTCTATTGTTTTTAAGACAACCAACATAAAGCATTCCGCACAGCACATGAAAGACCATGGCTGGATAGTAGAATTCTTTACGCGTTGATTTCTTTACATTGATCTTCCTTCGCTTTGCGGGCACCCACCAGGAGAAATTTATCTCGCTGTTGTATGTCAGCATGCGGTCGGGAAGGAACTCAGTGTTCTTTGATGTTGAGTTAGCAATAGCCACCATCTCATCATGGTCGATAGGCTTAGGTGAGTGCCACCCTTGCTCATCACACCACTTCATCATCAAGGCGACATCTTGACTGCCTACCTTAAAGAACATCAAAGCACTTGTTACACTGCCCTCAAAAGATACAGTTGAATCCACATTCTTCTTCATCGTGCGATAAGTAATCAATTAATTTTGCGTATGGTTTCGCCAGCTCTACGATTGTCCTTACATCATCAAGGTCATGGTAGATTGGTGATCCCATGTGAGTTGCTCCTGTCTGCAGTGTGCTTTCTGCATATGAGTCCATTATTGCGAACACAGGGTTAGTCCCATGCTCTATTGTGAACGATGGGTTCTTTCTGCACTGACCATTATACCAATGAACATTATCCCACCACGACAGCACGATCGCAGGGATTTGGGCACATTCATTGTCCGGGTACTCCGAGTTGGCACCTAGCCATAGCTCGTGCATCCTTGGGTCTGCACTAGCTTCCTCCACATCAGTACATAGCTTGCGTAGCTTTTTGGGTAGTCTACTCTTGCAGGCGGGGAACTTCCTGTCCCAATCTTGGGTTGGTTTTTCCCATAGCCACTCTGATGTACACTTATGGAAATCAAGGTTAAACATGTGCTTGGCATGGTCATACAAGAATCTTGGATCCCATATAGGTATGGGGCAGTCATCTAGTAGTTGAAGCAAGTACCAACCTGCACCGCATCTACGCTCCAGTAGATCCACCCTTGCACCAATAGCATAAGAGGTGAACTTACTGTGAGAGTCTATGTAGCAACCCCCGTCCATAATGCCAGCAATCAGATTGAAGCCAGATTCTGAGAACAGAGTGGATAGCTCTTCATCAGCCTCCGTTTCCTTGGCTACAGCCATGTACGAAAGTCCATTCAATATAATTGTTGGACATGTCGCTGGTGGGGCTAGAGCCGAGGAGGTAGCAAATGAGAAGGAAGCCTCCCTCCTTTGACATTTTCGAGCCTGTGTTTCAGGGCCGAGCAATATTTCAACCATAGTAGCTCCTTAGCCTTTGGTACCGTAACTCGCTTCAAACCTGATGACGATTTTTTCATCTTCAATTTTTTCTGTGAATTTCGCATTGGTTAGTTCCGGATAGGTTTTAGCAAGCAAGCCTCTGACCTCCTCCACGGATAATGAAGGTGCTGGGTCAGGTAGTGGCTCCTTACCAGATAGTACGAACACTCTTGGAAGTACCTTACTCATAGCTCGATTACCTCCTCCTCCTCAGTAGGTGTTGGGTCTTTCTCCTTTGCCTTGGCACTACGATCAGACTGAAACAAGGGCAGGTCGGCAGTTGCTTGCTCTGCTTTCGCACGGGCTTGCTCCTTTGCCTCCTGTGCCTTTGTCTTCTTCTTGACCGCAGTAGTCTTCTTAGCAGGAGTCCTTTTGGCAGGTGTCTTCTTTTTGGTTGCCTGTATCTTATCGTACTCCTCCTTGATTGAGTTTGAGATAGGCACACGCTCCTCAACCACAGGCTCTAGCTCAGCAAGCACAACTTGCTCAAGCTCCTCTGGGGTTGATGGTGGAATCTGTATAGGCTTCTTGAGAAGCTTTACAACCTCATCGTGTTCGCTTTCCAGGTGCTTGTCACCAGACAGGAGAAAGGTAGCATTGATCTTACCCTCCTCCTGAGATGGTGAGTACACCACATTTACAGTGAACCCTGCACCACAGAGTTCACCAATCTGTTTAGTGACGCTCATTACTCATCCCTCAATGCGTTGAATAAGCTCTTCACTTTCTTTTCGAGCTTCTCAATGGTCTTGCCTTGTTCTGCAACGATCTTACCAAGCTTAAGGATTGCATCCTTACTAGCTCCATCTGCCGTGTCCTCTGGCGGGGAGTCCGTTGAAGCAATGAAGGCACTCAATGCAGTTCCCAGCTGAGTAAGCACATCAGATGTGGTGGCGGGCGGTGGTGATAGTTGAGGCTCTGATTGAGCATGAGGCCCAAGGTAGTCTGCTGGATCAGACGCTTGCTCTTGCCTGTTCTCCACAGCAGATGCAATGTCCTCGGCTTCACGCTCAGCGGATAGCTCCACATCCACAACCTTAGGTTTGACTGGTATGTCGTCCACTACCTCCGTCTCAGGCATGTCAGCGATGTCAGTAATGTCACCACGAACTTCCTCGGTAGCCACAGGTGCTGAGTGATCCATGAGATCGAGCTTATCCTTCCACTCATTGATGAGACGGAACCTCGTTTCATCCTTCGTCTCACCTTTGATGTCCGGCACAATTTTATCATTAGTGAAGAATGTAGCAAAGTTTGCTGCTGATTCAGGGGATACGGTGGTGACCATACCCTTGAAGGCATTCTTCTTTGATGTATCTGGTTTAACATTTTTGGAGTACCATTCCATGAACTCCTGTTTAGTATTTATTGGCATAACTTAGCCTCCTTCTTTGAGTTTACTGCCGCTTTCCATTTTGCGACCTGCTTCAGTGCAGACCGCACCGAACCTTGTGCATTGCGCGCGGCATGTTGCGCAATTTGGGTCGGTACACCCGTCAACGATTCAATGGAACTAGCCATCTCCTCATTGGTAGGGTTGGTTATGTGGTAGGGCATGAACCGCTCAGCAAATCTAGGCTCAAGGTACTCCTCTCGCTCTGACTTACTTAGCTTGTCCACCACCACCTTTGCCTCTAGGTTCTTGTTCGTAGTCACGAAGACCACAAAGTGATCAGGCAGATAGTCCTCGATCCAATCGAGTAGCATCTCCTGTAAGTGGCGTTGCATCTTGTCCACCTCATTGATGACAAGGGCACGGCATTTACCTATGAGTGGTGCATACCTACACTCGTCAATTAAGGTAGACAGGGTTGCCTCCTTGATACTGCGCCCCGAGAACTCAGGGCCGTGCCTTAGATTGAACGGATCATCCACCCAACCATTGGCAAGCATCATGGCAATAGATGTTTTACCCACACCAGGATCACCACTGAAAGCAAAAGACCCCGTAGACTCTGTGCCTACGAGGTCTTTCATTTCGGAGAGCTGTTGTGCTACTCCCCGATATGTGGCTTGCGCCTTACTTCCTATGATTTTATCTGGTGACTCAAGCCTCCATTTAGCCCAGTTCATTGTCCTCTGGGATCTTATCCATGAGTAACTGCGCCTTGAAATCTGTGTACAACACAGGCTCAAACCATGTATCCACATTAAGCATCGGGCATACTTGCATGATGTCATCCTTGGGGTAGCGTGGGTCATTGAAGACAAATGAGCCATACTCACCACAGTCTTCAAAGATCACACAATACCCATAGGCATGATCTCCGGTTGCCCTATTGGGTTTTGTCATCATATACCAATAGCCTGCCCCAGTTGTATTAAAGAACTTGAGCCATACTTTATCAGCATTTGGATCATCCGTTGGTGCATCAGGCATCTCCGTCCAGTAACTAGCCAACTTCTCATAAGTACGAGCAATCTCCTTGGCTTCCTCACCCCTGAATATTTCTTCAGCTAGAGCCATACATTGAAGATGCGGAACGAACTCTTCCAGTTGCTTACCAAGGTTGGCATACTCGGTTGGCCAAGGCACAACCTTACGATTGCTCATATTTACAGTGCAGGTCATATTGCCTGACCCATGGTCATTGAGCGTGTAGATGTTACCCTTGTTTGGGTCTTCATATTCTATTGTCATTGATTTTCCTTCCTATTAGTTCGAAGTCTACCGGGTGTTCTATGTGGTATCCCGTTGGACTTTTGGTTACGATTCGTACATCTGTGCCAAACTCGACACGGATGACATGAGACCCGTTAATATTCTGCACCTCAATAAATGTGGGCAGTTCATTACGGCTTTGTGCCAGGTTCAGTACCCCATTGATCTGAGCTATGTTTACCCGTTCATCCTTGCGGATGAATGCAGGTAGATCTAAACGATCAATAGGGTTTAGTACTGGTGGTTCAACGGGACGCATAGCGTCCTTAACCATGTGATCGATGTGTGTATTTATATCCCCCACCGAATAGGGATCCATATTATCAGGCATAGTGCCTCCTTTCGTTACTTATTATTTCGTGTTACATTTGTAACACAATTAATCCCACCTCAGCTTCTCCCACTCACCCACATTTATGGTCTGTGCTTTACCTACCTCATGTGGTTTAATGTAGTGAACTCTGTAGTGGTGAAACTTATGCTTCATTACAATACCCTCGTACCACTTGAATTCACACGGTGGGTACGCACAGCGATGCCAGTCCTCGTCATGATCCCATGCGGTTGCTCGAGCAACTGCCTTATATACATTATTATGGTAATCATCCCATTCGGCTCCTCCGGTCTTAGAGGGTAGTTTCACCCTCTTGTTGACGAACACCTCATCATATGGCGTCAAGCCTCCATTCTTAGACTCAAGGTGTAGCCAAGGCAGAAAGTTGTCCTGCTCCAGCCATGCCTTGCGGTGGCAATATGCCCACTTGGCAACGATGTCATGAATAACTGCTTTACCTTTCAGGTTGGGGTACTTGTCTGATGTGAATAGACCGAGGTCATAACCGATATACCCACCTCGTTTATCAGTGAATGTACTCCTGACCCGATCATTCCATACAACCATGTAGCACCTCATTTCATCGAGCTTGCCCTCCACATATGTTTGTGGATTAAGCGGTGAATTAACTGAACCAACGGGATACCTGAGCATGCTCATGATCTCATCAATTGGAAGGATGGGGCAGGACTCCATACGAGGCATCCAGATCGGCTTAGGCTCAACACACTCAACCACATTGCAGAAGTCAGTAGGAACACTTGGTGCATCCACAAAGTATGACTTGTCACCAAAGATGTAGTCATTGACGAGTGATAGTTTTTCTGCGATCGGACGCAGAAAGTCATCACCTACCTTTGCGATTGGCTGACCCTTACGATTCCATGCGTAGTATAGCTCACTCATGACTTAGGCTTTCTGTTTGGGCCAGTTATATTTACCCATACAACTGATACCTGCTGGGTATTTGTATCTACAACGGTATGCATCTGCACAATCTTGCCTGAGTCCTTGAGTTGTTTGTACTCATCAGCCTTCAGCTTGATATTTACATTGAATCTACTCATGTGCATGTCCTCCATCCTTTGTCATCATGTAAGAGTCCACCATTCATGGAGAATACATACCCCATCCGCTCATCCTCGGGCAACTCAGATGTATACTTACGATAGTCATAAAGCATCATAAACTTCTTAGTCATCTCCTTGTTTACACCAGGGTATGGATACCATTTATGCGTGGGCTCATTATGACGGACATAATCCCATCGCTCAACAGCTTCCTTCAGTTCCACCTCACGACGAAGTACATACCGTTGGAACGCAAAATCATAACGATCATCACGAGTTAGGTAGTATACGATCTTGTTAGGTATAGACTTGTACGAACCCGTGTCCTCGCACCACTCACGGTGAGCATGCCATATTTGGAATGTAGTAAACAGACTATCGGTATGATCCCATGGCAAGCCACGACCTTTACCATTGGGTGGATCATCTGATCCCCAACCTGCACCATTGAGTACAGCTTCAGCAATACCGGTCATTATTAGTTTAGCACCCTCATCCATAAAGATGTTAGTATATGGATCGAGAGTTGAGTCATAGTGATACAAGCCACGGGCATGCTTAAGGAACCACTCCCTTCTGCTTACCTCATCGGCGAGCGCACCTGTGTATGTTGCTGCTACTACTGCTTCAGGCATTTTTATTCCTCCTAGCTTCTGCGATTGCCATACCAAGTGAAGTACCAAACGCTTTAGTGCGTCTGTTACCTCTGACCTCCACCTCTATGCAAGGCTGAACCTTGCGTGGTTTGCGTTGTTTATTTACACGACGCTCAACTGCGAGTGCCATGCGTTTCTTAGCTTTTGATTTACTCATAGCTTGGGGTCTCCAGCCCCTGTTGTTTATTACGAATGCGCAGAGGAATTTCTCCCTCTCCGTTAGATTAGCACCCACTTGCGTACCCCTTCCTGTGAGGAGAGTTCAGGTCAATGAACTTAGGTGGCTCGTGGGACTTTTCAGTTTGATACACCCAGCACTTACCGCACTGCACGGGTATCAGTTTACGATGCTCAGTATCGCCATGGATTAAGGACTGAGCTTTGTTGTAAGCTTTATTGGCACGCTTACCGCGCCTTGTTCTACTCATCAGTGAGTTCGTTTAGCTTAATAGCTATTTCCTTGGCGGGCATACAACTATACACATTGAATGTATTGTAGCCTGCATTACCTACTACCCATACTTCAGACATATACTTTATGCCTGCTTCGTTTGTGAGGTCACTGCTTCTGGGTAGCTCCTTAATTGCAGTGACATACCTGGGATTAACCCAAGTGTTATTGATTTTAATAAGCATGACTTACCCTTTCTTCCGGAAGCCTTGCGCCTTCATTGACTTAATCTTGTATTTAGCAGCCCGCATAGCAGGTGTAGCCGGATTGTAGCCAATTTGGATTAACTTTATGCTGTTTGTTCGACGACCGCCGCCGAATGCACCTTTAGTTTGAGACTTAGTTTTGTTGCTCATTGTATACCTTTTGTTGGTTGTTGTTGTTGTGATAGCTTTCGCTAGTAAAAAGAAAAGGGCATCGGTCACGAAAACCGATGCCCCTGTGCCTGTTGCTCTTTCGAGTCGAAGGGCGAACCCTCATCTAATTGAGCTACGGAGCAGACACCCTTCCGTTTGATATGGTTTGTTAAGGCTGACTAAGCCCATTCTGACTCTGCACTAGCCTGTTGTCATCAGGCACTGCTTTCTTCATGCAGTTTTGCATATCAAAGGCGGGGGCACCCAACCCCCTAACTGTACTTGCGTTTACATGATTCCTCCTTGTTGAGGTTATTGGATGTGAAATGGGTCACCCACACTACATAGTGTAGTGCAGGTGACTGCACCCACGATGAACTCATCCATCGCTTTGCGGGGTGCGACGGGGGCATAACGCTCCCCGTGGACGAAACAACATCACCTACTATTACAGACAATCATCCATAAGAGTACATACACACCAATATACCTGTACACATAAGTGTAGCTGGGTCAGATATATCTGAGACGAACATCATTCATTCAGCCCGTAAGCCTAGTTCGTTGTCCTTATGGATAGTCATAGGTTTCAGCCTAGACAATTCCTGCAGTGATGAGACAGGTCTTGCCCTACCTAATTGCATTAAGTCACCTGCACATACATGACAAATGTACACATGACTGGTGGCTCCGTACCACCGCTCCTTTCTCAACGAGTTATCTCACCATAACCACTTGTGACCTTTATGTGTCAAAACAGGACACAGCAGTAGCCGGTTACCTCACCCATTGCCTCCGTTGATAAATGCTCGGAGAAGAGGCATACAAGTTTGCGTTCCGTTAGGTGGTCATGATCTTAGCCATGATCCTGGCTCCCTTGTATGTTTTATAAAGCGTCTGACGGGGACTTGCACCCTCCTTCACCTCTATGGCTACTTCGTTCAGTATGTGATCAAACGCTACTCATAATTTGACAATGTGTAATTGAATACAGGCATCGGCTCCATTCATCCGTCATATACGTACATATCTCACACATAGAATTCTCCAATGTCCTAAATACATTGGTACTGCACATCAGTGACAACATACACCCACCAAGGAGCTGACTCGTACAGGCACAACACTTAATGATGAACAACAGCACATCAATAGGTACTTCTGCTACCCGCTACGCTGTACAGAGTGTATGTAAGATGTGTAGGTGATCAACAAGGCTGGATCACACTAGCGAGCAACGGCACCGATAATGCCGCGCATCAAAATGCTACACGATATATACATGACCTCAGGCTACATAACCCAAAGCAAATTATGGTCGAAATAAAAACTGACCTGCACCGCAACTAGGCGGTTGCGCGTGATAGTGATAGCGAAATTTTTTAAAAATTTCTAACTATGCCACGCACTCCAGGTAAATTTGTATCAAATAAAAAAAGACTACAAATAAACTAGGGTAAAGTACTTACCCAAGTTCGGTTTTAAATTCCTGATTTAACGATCTGTTACCTTGTGCTTCCAAGCAAATGGCAACTCTCGCAAGAGTTCCAAGTAACTTGGCAAGGTGGCAAATTCCAAGCGTTCAACTTATATATCTCGGCAGGATTCTCCTGCAAGTTGGCAACTTGGAATTTATCCAATCTATGGAAATTGCGTTTGCAACGTAAAGCAAAGCAAACCAAGGCAAACTCAATCGAATTTGCCTTGGTTTGCCTTGCCCTATTGCTAGGGCGAAGGCGTTTTGATTGTTGGTTCAGTTCCAAGGGATTAATCTTCCTTGGCAACTTCGATAGTGGTGCGGACATTGGTCGAGGTGATCTTGCTAAGTGCTTTCACACTCTCGGTTTTCGCACCACGTGCGCGAGTGGCTTCTTCCCATTGGGTTCTGACCTCTGGCAAGGTATTTTGCCAATAGTTCAGAACTCCTCTCACTAATTGGCAGAAGTCTTTAGCTAAGGATTTCTCCTTGGCTGAAAACTGGCATTGTTTCCCTCTGTCAATTTCCATTTGATCGTCCAATCCATTCTCGAATAGTTCACGGCAGAAGTTTGCAATCTTTCCAAGTGGTCTTCCGTTCGTGTCGATCATGGCAATCTTGTGAGGATTGAAGTCTGCAATCTTTCCAAGTGTAGCAAGGGCATTGTTTACCTCTTTCCATGCTTGGCGTGAAAAGTCAGCAGTAAGGTCGGCAAGTGCTTCCTTGTCTACAAGTGAGGCGTTTCCGTCTACTGAGTCGATAAGCATCTGCTTCGCTTCTGCAAACTGCTCTGCAAGGTTGGCAGGTGGTGCAGTTTCAACTTCCAATACTCGTTCGATTAGTTTCGTCTTGGTCAATTTAGCCAAGTCTTTAGCGGTGGTTGTTTCTAGTGTCATGATATTTATTTTTCTATGGGTTGTGTCCGTCAATGATAGCGAGGTGATAGCGTGGCAAGGATCGGGACAAACGCAAACTTGCCACCTATGTAAACCACTACAAATCAGAGGTTTGTGTGTGTGGTGTTACAATACTACAATAGTGTAACAGGGGGGGTGCTTGGGGGGTTTGCCGTTCCCGTGCGTATATGTATATACCTGTTTTCTCAAGTTTCCAGCATCTGGAGACTTTTTAAACAGTGATCTAACGCCCGTAGAGTGTGGTAGAAAGGCTTTTTAGGAACAAAGGTAGGGTTTTATATGCTTCTTGACTTAAAATGGGTTACAATAATAATATAGTAACAATGTTGTATGGTTGATTTAATCCAAAAACTGGAGTCTGACATTGCTGTAAATGGTAATGTGAGGAGGGCTATACAGGGATTGGAGAATTATTGGATGGAAAACCCTGACCATATAAAGGGTGATGACTGGGTTGAGGCATTGGATGGGGACTTAACTCACCAATTTATCAATGGTTTATATGTGAGGATGGTAAGAATGCCTAAGGATATGGTGGTTACTACTAAGATTCACAAGGTCAGGCACCCATTTTTTGTTTTGAAGGGTAGGTGTAAGGTGATGACTGAGGAGGGGGTTGTAGAAATAGTAGCTCCTTATATGGGTATTACTGAGCCTGGTACTAAAAGATTGATCCATGTATTGGAGGAATGTGTTTGGTACACCGTCCATGCGACAGATAAGACTACTCCTGAGGAGGTTGAGGAGGAAGTTATAGCAAAAGATTTTACTGAAATTGAATTCAAACAGGAAAAGGAGATAAAATAATGGCATTTGCATTTGCATTACCCGCGATAGGATCAGCAGTATTACCCGCAGTAGGAGCTATAGGTAGCGGACTTGGAGCCGCTGCAAGCGGAATTGGTGGAGCGTTAGCCTCTGGAGCGGGGGCTTTAGGTGGGGCTTTGGGATCAATTCCCGTAGTTGGTTCATCACTTGGTGGTATGGTTGGTAGTTTAGGTAGTGGACTGGGTGGAGGTCTTACTGCATTAGGTGCTGGAAATATTCCGGGTGCATTAAGTTCACTTGGTAGTGGAATTATTGGAACTGGAGCAAATGCGCTTGGTGGTCTTGGTGGATTATATGCGGGTGCAGATAAACTTGCTGGTGGATTATTGCCCAATTTAGGTGTTGGTGGAACAATCACCCCGAGTCAGGGATACTTAGGTGGGTTATTTGGCCCGGCCGCTTCTCAGCCAGTTGGTTACGGAACTGTTCTTGCACCACCCGAAGGAGGGTTTGGTTCTGGATTAATGCCAGGTAACGATGGTGGATTTTTTGGAATGGGTAAAGGTAAGATGCCTGCACTCATGAATTTATTCGGTGTACTCGGAAACACACTTGGGTCAGGCGGGGGAGGTAGAGCAGGCGTGTCGGGCGGTCAGGTAACCCCGTACCAGGTAAATGTTCAACCAAACAGAGGGGGTGGTAATTTAAATTTTGGTGTTCCCCTCACAGGTCAGCCTGCCGGGTATATGCCAAATCAAATGAATCAAGCCCCTAGATACAGTGATCAAATAAGTGACGATCAAAATAAGATCGCTCTTGAATTACTAAATGCAAATGCAGAAGCTGATCCCACGAGTCCACAGGCAAAGTCATTGGCCAATATGTACGGCAATGCTTCCAGTATGCTTACATGATGATTTCATTTAGGAGATTTAAGGAGTTCCTAAGAGTAGCTTTCGGCCCGAAAGTTTCTTGGCGGGATTACCTTGAAATCCTAAAGGCAGCCTTTCAAATTTCAAGGAGTCCATACTCTGAGGAGATGTGGAGATCTAGGATGTATATCTGTTATAGATGTCCCATTTTTGATAAATCAAGAAAAACATGTCGACCATTTCCCGAGTCAGAAATGGGGTGTGGTTGCTATGCCCCATACAAGGCACTTGTTAAAGACCACTGCTGGGGCAGGCAAAACATGGGGGATAATTTCGGATGGTAATTAAGTGGGATAGGTTTCGGGGTGAGATCAAACGCCCTGGTTGTAGTGCTACCTTGGAAATGATGGATTTGCCCAATCCGTTTTGGATGGCGCATTTTAATTACATGACCGCGGAGGACTCTCACCAAACATCACAAGGCTTTGAAGAGGGTAAGCTGGAGCAGGCTTATAATTGGTGTATTAACCAAATATCGGAACATGAGAAAAGAATCGCAGGAACAAATCCTTCAGGTGCGGTTGCGTAATATCAAGCAGGATCTTCAAATGATCGAGGCGAAGAAAGAGCGTCTTGATAATGATCGGGCTGAATTGATATTAAAATTGATCGCACAAAGGGAACAGTTGCTTGCTCTTAAAGAGCAGGATGAGTGACCTAACTTTTGTCGTTCGTAAGAGCGACAGGGGCTGGATCATACGATCCCAGGGCTTACTGGGGGAAGGTGCTATCGGCCTACGACTAGCCAAGGGGACAGAGCTTCCCGATATAGGAATTCAGTTTGATACAAAAGAGGAAGCGGATTTAGTCTGTGAAAATTGGAAGCAATGGTACCACGGTCAGCCATACTTAAAGAAGAAACAAAAAGCATTAAAGTATATTGCATGATTAAGTAACACGAACTAAAGTGTAACAATGGAGATCACTCATTATATGTTTGCCGGGGTTACCCTTGCTATATCTGTACTGGGTTTTTTCCTAAAGAAAAATAAGGCTGAAATAGATTCGTTAAAAAGCGTGATCCGTAAGCTAGAAATTTCAGACGCCAGGAATACTGAGCGTATAAGAACACTACTAAAGGTCGTGGAGGATAGGAGAAAAGATATACAGAACCTTTATGAAAAAACGCAAAAGTAGTAAACCTAAGTCTAAGAAGGATGCTTGTTACCATAAGGTGAAAGCTTCCTACAAGGTATTCCCATCTGCCTACGCAAGTGGAGCTATTGCAAAATGCCGTAAGCGGCGGGCTGGGAAAAAGAAGTGATATGGCAGTTCGCAAAGGTAAGGCTGGGGCTAATCTTAAACGCTGGTTTAAAGAAAAGTGGACAGATCAAAACGGCCGTCCTTGCGGTAATAAAAAAACTAAGGGCGTCAAGAAGTGTCGCCCCAGTAAAAGAATTTCAAAGAAAACGCCAAAGACATGGAAACAGGTTGGCAAAAAGAAAAAAGCTCTTGTTGCTGAAAAAAGGAAAGTAGGCATGGGGCGCAGAACAAAAAAGGCATAATTATGGCATACGGAAAAAAACCAATGGCAAAAAAGAAACCCGCAAGAAAGGCTGCATTTAAACCCTGCTCAACTTGCCCAAACAAACCCAAATGCAGAAAAGCAGGGAAATGTTTGCGTCTTAAAAAAAAGTAATGGCGGCTGAAGTAGGGGAGAGCACTCAGGTCAAAGCAAACCTCGCTTTTATGGCGAAGGTCATTGCTATTGTTGGTACGGCGGTCTGGGGCTACTCGGTTATTTGGAACAAGCTCACTACGCTTGATAATGGATTGGATCGAGTGCAGCACGAGGGAACTATGCTCGGTGATCTATCTGCTCGCATGATGCATATCGAGAAATTTGCAGAGCAAGCCAAGAGCGACCTAGATCACCTAGTGGAAATGCAAGATATGCCAATTACTTCAGACCATCAACAATTTGAGCGACTTAAGTATCTTGAAAAAGAATTAGACAGATTGCGCGACAAAATGGAAAACCATTTAACAAAATAACATTATGGGAGGGTATCATGGCAAAGCCAGCAAAGGGAAAGCGGTTCGCAAAAGTAGTGCGAAACCCAAAAACAGGAAGAAAGCGAAAAGTAAGCTACGGACAGGCAGGAAAAGCCAAGGACGGCAAAGATCGTATTAGGCCTGGCACCAGTAAGGCAGATGCCTACTGCGCGCGCTCAGCCGGTATTAAAAAGTGTAAAAAACCACCATGTCCAAATGATCTTTCCCGTAAGAAGTGGAAGTGCCGTGGCAAAAAATCAATGAGAGGTAAGAAATGAGTAGTTGTTGTGATTTTTGCAGAGTAAAAGACAAGACTAAGGGTCGTGTCGAAAAAGCAATGAAACCAAAGGTATGGAAGAACAAATCCCCAGACCTGGAGCTTGCCAAGGTAGCATACAAAAACCGCAAGGGTTAAACCATACGGTCAATATGTCCGATGGCGAACATTGCAAATTCGTCAAGGCATTCCAGATTTACAAGGATCAAACTGATTTCGAGAACGAATTCAGTCCAATAATGTTGAAATACTATGTCCAAATGGCATTCTTAGAAGGGTGGAAAAAATCCAAGGAGGAATAGTTTGAATATTAAATGGATGGAAGCCCGTAGGTATCTCCTAACGAGCTTGACCAATCCAAGTAATGTACACCTAGTAGACCTAGATGAGTTTGATGGGTACGGAGAGTGTTCTTGCGAACACTTTAAATTTAGGCTTTATCCTCGACTACTTCGGGGGTTACGACCTCTGGCTCCTGCTTGTCGTCACCTTCGGATGACTCGGAAGCTGCAGCCATCTTCTGTTGTTGGTGTGCAATTACCTGGTCAATCGCTGACTTCTTGCACAACTCAAGGTGCCCAAGCACATCAGGAAGAGTAAGGTTTTGCTTATTTGCAATATCTCCAATTACTTGGAGAAGTACCTCAAATAATGCTGGTTCTGGTTTGGTTTCTGTTTTTTGTTCTTCGCTCATTTTAATGTAGTATTTCGTCTAGTATTATAATTCCGGCGATCGCAAAAATCGCCCATAAAAAAATATCAATCATTCTGGATTCACTCCTGGATTTAGTGGTCTTCTTCGCATCCAAAATACCAATAGGTATCTATCTCCTGATTCGACAGGCATACCGCGATGCAACATTCCTTGTGCTGGAAATATTAAAGCATTACCATTAGGTAGGGCAGGTACAGTAACCCTATTAAAAAAGTCAGTGCCACCACCTTTGTAGTCACCTGTATTTAAGGGAACTACTATAGTAAAGTCAGAGTCACCGTCATGATGCCATGATGTCTGCACAACACCCCTAGGGTTATAGTTGGCAAGCTGTATAACACCGTCATACATTATTCTTCCGTATAGTGATCCAAGTACCACATTTATATGGGACATGAATAACTGCATCATAGATAGATACCAACCAGGACATCTATACTTTAATACAAACTCTTTTATTTGTACTTCCTCTGCCTCATCAGGGTTCACCTCAAATAGACCCTCTGCCTGAATATTTTTAATTTCATCCGTAATCATCATTACGAATTCCTTACTAAATAGTGGCATAGTATATATGTCGTGGCCTACATGATTTACATGATCCAGAACCCTTAACTTATCGGGTGTTAGGTCATTAGGCACACCTTCCATAATACAGGTTTTTACCATAGGCTTATCTGCCTTGATTGCTTTGACTAATTCAGGTTCAAGCATCCAGTCAGAAGGGTAGAGCAACATGTGATTCTTCATCACATAAGTAGCGCTTTCTTGATTAACTAAACTAAGTAAGTTCACTTAATTGCTTTGATTATAGCTTTAGCTCCTTCTGAGTTTTTAGTTATTACAACTTCCCCTCCAACCAGTAAGATTTTCCAAAACTTATCTCGTTGCTTCACATAAACCACATTACGAGGGTTTATGTAGTAATGCTCAGAGTTTTGATCTTCTATATTAATACCCATTATATCAAAAATCCCTTTTCCCTAGCCCACTTAGGCTCACGATGTATTTTGTCATGACAACCCCTACAGGTGGATAACCAAGACTCTACATCAAGGTAGTGTTTCCCCCGGCCCGCCTTGTGGTGGATGTCTGTCGATTTCTCCTTCATACACACTTCGCAGATAGGTAACCTTTCCAAAAATTCCTTTCTCAGGATCCCATATTCCTTCATTTCTTTCGATCGACGCTTCGATACACGCCTTAGTGGGGTTTTTCTTTTTAAAGGCCCTGAACGCTTCATTGTTCATCCGAATTATCGTTTTCAGATCCCACATATAAAAACCCACAAAATAATACCAATATAAGAAAGAATAGAATTGCCCACATCTGTTACACGAAGTTATGTGTTACTTTATGTGTAAAGTCAACGATGATATGGATAGCGTGGAAACGGAGACTTGTTTGGCTTTAGCTCGTTTTTACGATTCACCTTCTCCAACCCACCACGAACGAATATCCGAGAAATGCGACCCCACACCAGAAGAGTGCGCCACAAAGGACGCACCCGCCTGGGAAGAAAATAGACAAATCGAAAGACACGCCTAAGCATCTTTCTTGTCTAAGAATGTTAGGTTGTCCATGGTCACAACCGGTTTCTGAAACTTATGACCATCCTTCTCCCATTCTTCAATGTGAAGAGGGCCTCTGATTTTCAGATTTTTACCTTTGAGTTCTAGCTGCATCAACTTGTCGTTGAGCTTATCCCTCCAGGAATTAACAGTAATATAAGAAGTTCTTTCTCCGCTTCCTACTTTTTCGTTAATCGCAAGTCTGAGAACCACTAGCGTTCTAGTGCCATCCTTTCCATTGATTTCTTTTGGTTCCGCTTCCGCAACCGACGTTCCTATGATGTTTGTGTATATTTCTCCTAGCATTTTTAGTTTTTGGTTTATGGTTCAAAAACCGAAGGAGGCTTGCGCCTCCTTGGTTAATACGGGAGGTTGCTTCGTATCCTCCTCAAATATTTCTGAAAGGTTTATGAATTCACAAAGATGCTTTGGGCACACATATGCATCACGAACCCCATCTTTGTCTTTCTGGGCTATAACCTTCCATTGCTCCTTGGTTGATCCCTCAATGACCGCAGCCGATCTGTTGTATTGATCTACAAAAACTACATAGATTGGCTTTGTTCTAAGTTGATCCCATTGCTTAACGGACATTACATGTACATTAGCGAAAGGGAAATCATGCCTCCCAGTCCATGTATGAATGTCAGACCTCTTTACCTCTACTGGGAATGTTACAAGTAGGTCTCCGTCATCCCTGTAAAGATGACGATTCTTTTCTCCATCTGGAAGTTCAAGATTAGGAAGCACCTGAACCTGCATCCCTTGAAATCTTCTAAAATACTCAGCAACTTTTGCTACTGAAAAATAAGATTTCTGTAGCTCTTTCCTGAACTCGCCAGCAGACCTCATATTCTACCTCCTGTTGTTTCGTAATATCGAACCTCAGGATCATCATTCAAGCGAGGCTCGGGTGCCTTCTCGCGGAAGCGTTGAGTGAATCTGTCAAATGTTACACGATCTTTCGTGTGACCAATGGGGCCAAAGCGATTCTTCTGAATCATTATGTCAGTTGTTTGTGAATCGCCACCCGCTTTCATTTCACGATGTAACATCAAAACAATATCTGCATCCTGTTCAATTTGACCAGACTCCCGTAAGTGGTGTAGGGCAGGGGCACCACCGGATTTTGCTGAGTCTCGATTTAATTGGCAGATTAAAAATACAACTAAGTTAAGCTCCTTAGCTAACCTTTTGCACGCTTTTGAGATTTGAGCAACTTGCTGTTCCCTCACATCCCTTTTATCCTCTGCCTCAAGTAGTCCAAGGTAATCAATGAATATGGCATCCAAGTTATGCTTCCTATTCATTGTCTTTGTTTGGGCACGAATCTTAGAAATTGTCTGCCCTGAGTCATCATCTACCCAAATTGGAAGCTCGGATATATTCTCAAGTCCAGTTTGTAACTGCCTTCGATCTTCTTCAGTTTCTTTTCTTTCTGCAAATTTAGACAAATTAACGCCTTGGTCAATCGCTGCTAATTTTTTTCCCAGTTGGTCATTGGACATCTCAAGGGAAAAGAATAATATTTTCTTACCTTTGTAGCCTGCGTGGTGTGCAATGTTCATTGAGAATGTTGTTTTTCCGATTGATGGACGGGCTGCGATTACAACCATTTGTCCCGCCCTGAATCCACCATCAAGAATTTTATTCAGATAACTAATATTTGTTTGGATGGAGGCGCCACCTTGCTCACGCTCTTGCTTGATTGCGAAATTGGTTGCCTTGGCTAACTCTTTTGCTGAAACCAAAGTTTTACTATTCGGTTCGATTAAATCGGTTATCTCCTCCTCGATCTTTACTGCACTATTGGTTGGGTCATCTAGTTTTCCTGCTTCACCTACCATATCGGAAATCTTCAAAGAAAGTCTTTGGAGTCTTCTCCACTTGTGAGCCTTAACCAATCGATCCACCCACTCTTTGCCACGAACTGGGGTTTCACAGCAAAACAATACATGGCTCACAAAATTTGTATTATTTTCTTTCCAGTCTTTTGGTAGGCGATTCATCGCACCGAACATTCCGTAGTCATCTTCTTTTTCAGCTAGCTTGAAAGCCACGAAGAATTCAGCACAAGCTGTATTCATAAAATGCTCATCTGTAATTCCTTGCTCCATTGCATAAGACCAGTTGTCGTATGCAGTATCTGAATCCTCATCCTTTACGCATGAAAGAAATCCTCTTTCTGCGTCGTAATCTTGATATGTCTCAATCTCAGTCATAATCGTATGCCAATCCTCCATCTTCTATTTTCTTTGCTTCGTTATCGTACCCACCATCATTGATCCAAGAATTTGGATGCTTGTAGGTTCGACCCTCCATTGCTTCTGTATTGCAATACTCGTTGTATTTCTCGCCACACTCCTCGGGATCCTTCTCCTTGAGAATATCCCATTTATCAGAAATCGTTTTGACGACACGCTCAGCAAATTGTCTGTTTTCACAAACACTCCAAAATGCCTTGAACCAAGTCTGAACTTCTTCCTTTTTATCCTGCGTTGTACTACAACGCGATTTATCTTTAGATAAATCTATATTATATAGTCGCGTACGCGCATGAGGATTGTAGTGCGCTTGCACTACATTTGAAGTTCCCAAAGTTGGTGCAATAAACTGTGCGATTGCCGCTTTTACAACTTCTGATTTTTTCATCCCTGTCAACTCACAGAATGTCTCCAATCTCAGAAATGCCGTTTCATTGAGCCTGTATGAGCTAGGATAGCTTTTCTCACTCATCTTGCTACCTCCACCCACGTTTCTTCCTTGGAGTACGATGAGACCTTTTCTTGCGAGACTTCAAGGGTGATCGCTTCGGGATCGTCTTCTGGTATAATTTGACCGATCCTGAGGCTATCGACAAGGTGCTTGACGCCCCCAACGAGGTTGTCTGCGTCACAGAGCCTGACTCGTCTACTGACAATGCGGACTCGATGGCGAGTGAGACCGCCTTGTTCATCTCCTGCTTTTCCTTTAACCGATCCCACTGGTTGTATCTCAGTAGGGTATTCAAGGAAGGGGTTCTTTTCTTCACACATAATGTGATTTTTTCTCCCGGAATCATTTAGCCTTCACGATCGAGGACGACTTAGGTTTTGTCTTCGCAACTTTTGAGAGTCGCGAATTCAAGTCCTTCTTTGCCTCAGCCTTAGTCATCCCCGTGTGGTCTGCCCAAGTGGATACAAATGGCGTCAGGGAGAACTTCATATGCTGAAGCAATGCGTCCCATCCAAGTATATTAGACTCCATTATTATATCAGCTACATCTTTAGCATCATAACTCGTTACCTTGCCACCATCTCGTAGCTTGAAACCAGGCACGGACTCAGGATCTTCCTCAAGCTTTGCTTTAACCGCAGATTTCACTGCCTTCACGAATGCTTCACACAACGGAACTAATTCCATTGCCTCTTTTAATTTTTCATCTTCCAACCACTTCATTTTACAATCTCCATAATTTTATTTCTTACCTCAGGACAAAACGGAACCGCCGAACACCATTTGCATTGCGACGGCCCCGCAGTCCTAGACGGATTTTCACTTGTTGCTTCGTCAACTATCCCACAAATCCAATCACCTCTACCCCGAAGGTAATCAGCTGTGTAGCTGGCAGTAGTGTAAATCGGGTCTTGGAAAGGTTCAATTAGTGCTACAAAAACTTCTGAAACTTTAGGGTAGTTTTTGTGAACCAATACAGCTTGAGCAAGCAACTGCAAATTATCGGGAGCAGGGTCATGCTCACCTCTTAAAGTTTTATAATCCGCAACAAACGCGAATTCTTTTAAACCCTCATCCATCTTTCCCAACTTTGACCAAGTTTCTAAATAGTCGAGTTGTCCCGACCATTTACCATCCCACCAAAGTCTTACTTCCCGCTCAATCGTTGTTTGGTTCTCAAGTAGTCCGAGGTCATCTCGGCACCATGCGAGAGCTTTACGGCAACGATCTGCACAAAATCGCTGATCAGGATCAATAATATCATCAAGAGGCGTTTGGTTTTCTTCATGCTCATGTCTAATAGTTCCTTCATTTGCCGCATCCCTTTCACCATACCACTCAAAGATTTGGTTTGCTTGGTGAAATGCTCGGCACTTTGCGATTGCTGAAATCTTGGAAGCGCTGGGTGCATCTCCTCTATCCTTAGGCGATTCTGTTAAATCCTTGCTTACCATTATTATTTTTCTCCCTCAACCACTGTGCTACACCATTCCTAAGTTCAGCACTTTTAATATCATCCAATCCCGACATCCAACTCATGAAGGATTCATCAATTTCTGCAATTTCGCCAAGTTTCTTGCCTTTATGCTTTGGGAACGGGCAGACTACATTTTTCCAGTCAAACTTTTCTTCTGCTTGTGCGTGAGATTGTTTGATCTTCCCCTCCTTAACGATCTTTGCTTCAGGCTCTTCCTCTATTTCATTCTGTCTTTCAATAGCTTGGTCAACCTCCTCAAAAGTAGCGATTGAATCATCGACACCAATACCAAGAAAGCCAAGACATCTACCAACAGCAGAAGTCTCACAGTTCTCAAGAAATGAGGTCGCATTGACCCCACTCTTTGTAAGAATTTCTTCAGCATGTCCGCTTGCACGAATGTTTCCATTCAAGTCTTTAACACGGGCTACCATAACGACACGATTTTCAGATATGTCGACGATTTCAGTTTCTATCGACATGTCCTTGAAGTTTTCGTGTGACCTAAAGGCCTTCACTCGTTCATTTACAAGGACATAGTCCTTACCTTTGATTTTTTGTGTTTGTAGCTTCATACTGATTTAATTTTAGGGATAGGGCCAGATTTCATGACGAATCTTGAGATTTCTTTTCCCGAAACCCAGTTGTTCCAAGTGATAATAAGTGCTTTAATGAACCAAAATGATGAGATCATAATATCGCTTTGTTGTTTTTTCCTAATTGCCTCCCTGAGTTGGTAAATAGGTGACTTAAGCGGAAGGCTTGCTCCACTATGAAAACTATCTAAAAACTCTTCAGCTAAACCTTGGTCGATCTTGCATAACTTATAATGAATTACACCCATGGCGGCTGGTCGTGTCTTAAAGTCTTTCTTTCTTGAATTTGCGTAAGATACCGAATCCTCAATCCCTGGATACACACCAAGTAGATCCTCGACTTCGTGATTTAGTATTCTTGCCGCAGAGGAGCCACCTAGTGAGCAATCTTTTAACCCACCTTCATCCATCTTCTTAATAAGTGCTAATGTGGCCGCCAAAGCATTACAGTTCTTTTTCCCCAATATACTAAGGACATGGGCAGGTGATCGCTTTAATCCTGTGTCTATGGTTTTAAAAACTTCAGGTGTGTCTACGGTTACAATTATGCAGTCTATTGGCTTATTTGCCTTAACGCATGCCGTAAGTCTATGCTGACCATCTATTAGCTGATGATCTTCAATAGCTAACCCCTTATGACCCTTGTGATTGTACACCCTAATGGTGTCCCCATTCATCATCCATTTATTGGTTCTGATGTCCTCAACATACTGATTAACAGTAGCGTTGGATAGCGTCCTATTCACTGGGTTGTTTGTCAGCAGTTTATTCGCTTGCTTGGGCGAGATTTTGGTTACCTGTATTTCCATATAATCCTCCAGTTGGTTTATTGGTTTACTACGAATTCAGGGCACTCGACATCATCCCTAGTCTCGGCTAGTTCGATGATCTCCTCACGCTTCCATCTAGGTGTTTTAAGACCCGGAAGTTTGATTGGTCGAATGATCTGATGTTTTTCTAAATGCTGTAGGTATCTGTATCCCGCCGTAGCTTTTAAGCCTAGGAAGGAGATTACTTCAGAACCTTTCATTAAGTATGATTCTTTGCTTTTCCCATTCATGTTGAAGGGTTATGAATGATGATAAAGGATAAGAAAAGAAAAAAAGTAAATTATTATTAAAGTAATTATTTTATTATATTTCGTTGACACATAGTGATACAAAAAGATAAAAAGTAATTACTTTGACAAAAAATAAAAATAACACCCTATATGCTATAAATACCAGGATACCGCTAGATCTAGCGGAGAAGATGAATAATCACCTGGCGATTACAAAAAAATCAGCGTCTGCATTCATAATGGATGCAATCGTGGAATACTTGGAGCAGATTTATAGCGATGACTACAAACCAACAAAAGCTCTGCAGATTGATAAGTTTGCGGCAGATATAGAAAGGAAATAATAATGGACAACCCCTCCACCCAGAACATAACAATTCTTCACGACACCCAAGAGTGGTCTACTGATCTGGATGGTGAGATTGGCGAAATAAGAGTGGATGGCACTCGGTTAAATGATGTTCACGACCTTGCATTAAAGGTGGAAGGGATTGCTCAAAGTATTAAGACATTGGTCTTATGCCTTGGCGTAATTTTGGTGATCTCCCTGATCTGTAATGTCGGCATGGCTACATGGGTTTATTTCCATGACGAAGAAATAATGGAATCCATACAGTTAATCTGGCAACAAATTGGCAACACCAGCCCAAGTCCCAGTAAATAAGAGGATCATGCCCTGACTACGGATCAGGAGGTTGCAGGTTCGACTCCTGCCGGGTGTGCCACTTTAAATAAGCCACAATCTCACTATATAAGCACCTCTCAGTAATGGGGGGTGTTTTTTTGTTTACTTCACTAAGTTTCATAAATAACCACGAATTTACACATTTACTGGCGACAAAAGTGGCGACACATGAACATCAATATTTATAAAGGAGAGGTTAGAGGAAAACAAAAGTGGATACTTTCAGTTCATAGGGACGGGAAGCGAAGAAGAAAGTATTTTAATTCAGCCATGGAAGCCAAAGCGTTTGATGTGGTTAGTTGGCTAGGTGAGGTCGCTAAAAAAGAACCTGTTGGAGATCAGACATTACTCAATGTAGCAAGCAGCGAGTATTTGACGGAGTACTTTGAGAATAATTATAATCCAGCCAAACCAAAACAAAAAGGCTATCGCACAACAGAGGAGCGGGTTAATAAATTCCTAACATGGTTTGGTGGAGGTAGGTTAGTATCAGATGTAACCGTGGAGTCGTACAAGAAGTATGTGAACTCAGGGGACTGGTCGGAGAAAACTAAAAAAGAATATGGACGGGCTGTTCGTATCTTCATGGCATGGTGTGCGAAAAAGGGTTACGGGCAAAATGCATCAGATTGGTATATGCAAACTAATCCAGACCTAAAAATGAACACAAAAAAAGTTTTTTTTAAGTTGCCCGGTATTTTACAGGTTGATGAAGCTAAGGCACTTTTAGATGAAATAGACGAAAAGTATAAACCTGGACTAGCGATTATGTTATTCACGGGAATTAGACCCGAGGTGGAAATGGCAACCTTGAAATATTCAGACATCCGATGGGGCAAATCTATAGGACTAAAGGCTGAGCATACTAAGACGGGGAGGGAGCGATGGATCAAGCCACCCGAGAATTTGTGGTCTTGGGTACCAAAGTCTAAAGGTTTAGTTATGCCGTCCTACAACGCACTTAACTTGGCGCGAAGGTGGGCGTCCCGTAGGGTAGGGTTTAATTACCCAGCTAATGGTGCCAGGCACTCATTTGGTAGTTATGGCTACTGGAAATCATTTGAGTGGGCATTAGATACCATGGGCCATATGTCTTCCGAGACTTTTCTTAAGAACTATAAAAACAACAGGGTAGATAAGGAAATGGCCGATCAATACTTTAGTATCCAATAGATCCTATACCTTAATGGATACATACACTTGGCACGAGAAATGTTACATAAAATTTCGTGTAAGCTAGCTTGACCTTATTGGTTTTTTGGTTTTTGCTTTTGGGATGGAGGATAAAGAAAAACAAATACAAAACGAAACCTTTGAGTGTTATGAAGCCATAAGACCAAAGGTTGAGGAGTTCTTGGATGAATGGTTTATTGTCGGAATCCGACCAGGATGCGGCAGTAGAGTTCTTATGGGATCGAAGCATCATGGCTGGAATAAATTACAAGGAGCTTATGATGCAGTTAAAGAATGGAAAAAAAAGAACCCCGTGGGGAATTCTTAGCGAATACCCACCACCATTAGTTAGATTGCTTGCCCGTGAAAAAATCGGAAGCAAGCATGTCCGAGCGTTATCAGATCAAGAGGTAGCCATCAAAGGTGAGTTTCCCTTAGCTAGGGTTCTTGAGATTAGTAGAACTTCCTCGTGGGATACTATTCCCGTGGGCGAGATCATGAGGTTTTGCTTTGGTTGCAACTTTGACCCTTTCGACTGGCAAGATCGCAACCGCATGCGCGCATACTCAAGGAAGGGTGCTAAGTTTAGTTACCTTAAATCGTCACCCCACTGGAAAACCTCGTTTCTTCCTTTAATTAGAATCTTAGGAAATGCCCAAAGCAGTAAAGATTGATACAGAGTTACTGGGTGCTGTTCTTAAGCAGTATGATGGTGACTACACTAAAACAGCTCAGCATTTAAACGTAAGAAAGAACTATGTTAGGGATAGGGTGCTAAAAGACCCGAAACTGCGGGCCGTTTGGGTCGAGAATGGAAGAAGTGAGGATATTCCTGATGAGATTGATGTTATTGCTCGAGAAAGTAATGATGAAAAAAACCAGCGAATGGTAGAAAACCTTGAGAAAAATGGCAGGGATGTCTTTGAGAATGACATCAAGTCAATGCTGGTTAATCCCGAAAATGCTGAAAAGCTAGAGGTATTTAAAAACTTTGATGATTCCATTGGGATGTTTATGTCCCATGCTCTTAATGTTACTCAAAAATTAAATATGAGGCAAAACATTGCCTTATTTGAGGTGGGTGAAAAATTAAGGGAGGAACTAGAGGATCCACTTATGGATCCTGAGGAAAAAGCATTAAAGACCAGGCTTCTTATACAGGCGTGCGAGCAGCAGGGGAAGTTTCATGACAGATTACTGAAAGGACTAGAATTCCAGCTTAAGTTGTATGATCAAAAGTCTAAGACGGAAACAAAGAAAAAACCTGGCTTTAGGCCATTAAGGGAGTTGAAAGATGTCGACGAAGAAGCTGAAGGACAAGGTACTAGCTGAGCGATTAGCCCAAGCAATAGATGATGAAAATGGCGAAGAAGCAGAGGTTTCTAACTGGTCTCCTTCGCTCAGTCCTACTCAGCAACGTATATTTGATGATCCTGCAAAGTATATACTTGCTTATGGTGAACGGGGTTCCGGAAAGACTTTTTCACTCGGTGGCCATAAGCTCGTTCGTCACTGCTATGAAAATTTTAATGCACTCGCATTAATTATAGTTGGCGTTAGATCACAAGCTACCCTTGGTGGTGTCTGGCATAAACTACAGGTAGAAATACTACCCGAGTGGGTAGAGGGAATAGGATTGGTACATACGGATGAGCGACAAGATACGCAGAAGAACTTATACATAGATATAGAAAATAGATACGGAGGTCATTCTCGGGTAGTACTTATATCTGTTCCTTATGGTGCTTTTATTAAGGACAGGATAAAAGGTTTTGAGCCTAGCCTTGTGTTTGTGGATGAGCTTACCAATTTGGATACATCTGATTATTTTAATGCTGTAGTTCAGCAGTTAGGTAGGCGCCAAGGAATTCATGGGCCACAACAATATTTAGCAGCTTGCAATCCCGATGGGCCATCTCATTGGGTTTATAAAAGGTTTTTTGAAGAACCCTATGATGCTGACGGCAACTGGAACAACGACTACTCGACCTACCATGTTCCAATTAAAGAAAATGTAGATAATTTGCCACTTGGCTATTATGACCGAATCCTAGAAGCCGTTAAAAGCGACCCTGTAGAGGAAGCTAGGATGGTGAGAGGGGAGTGGATTGATCGCCCTGCGGGAGATGCAATTTTCGGCCCTTACTTTAATAAAACATTACATGTAAGAGGAGATGCAAAGACAGGGATAATACCAAACACAAAATATCCGATAATATGCGGATGGGATCCAGGTTCTGTCAATAATGCTATAATCTTCATGCAAAACTTACCTGGTGCAGATAAGAATCTATGGGTGGTGTTTGATGAAATGGTGGTCATAAACAAAAAACTACCATACACCACAATGATTCCATTAGTTATGAGGAAGATGGCTTATTGGAATCGAATATGTAGCCATGATTTTACATTTATCCATATATCAGATAACTCCGCATTTAATCAATTTAGGGCAAAGACGGGCTCTTATGATGTCCGGGATATAGAGGAAATATCAAAATCAAAAGCCGATACCTTTAAGTTAAGTCCAATACGAATGCGTGCGGCACCAAAATTTAGTGGATCAGTCGAGGCAAGGGTCAGGTTAATGATTGCATGCCTCCAGGGGGAAGAAATTCTCGTGTCGTCTCAATGCACTAATATCTTAAAGATGTTTAGAAATCTGGTATCCGAAAAACCAGGCAAGCATTATGATCCAAATATCGCATTCAAGCCAAAGCGTTCAGTCTATATTCATGGCTTTGATGCACTTACATACCCAATTATATTTTATCACAGCAAGCATGTGATAACCACGGATTCAACATCAAGCCAGATAGTAGAAATCGGAACTTGATTTTAGTTACAATAAATCCTAAGTTACAGCTTGTAGGGTGTTACAATATAAATTAGGTTACAGTTATGGCAGAAAGCATTTTAAGTATAGATTTAAAAAACAACGAAGAGTTACTTGAGGATTTTGAAGGCGTTGAAGCTGGGGATGTCGTTAAAATAACTGCTGAGTTCAGGGTGTCCCAACTTTCAGAAAGCAGATTATCCGCACCATTGGTAAGTTTAATATCAGTGACTGCACAAACTGATGACGAAGACGAAGACGAAGACGAAAGCGAAGAAGAAGCCGAAGAGTAGTACAACTGCTGAGCTTCTTATTAAAACAAGATACGCACGCTTAGAAATACAGGAAAGATGGGACAAGAGGCGGGTAGAGCGACTATGTCGGTATCTTTATGTAACAAGAGCAGAGCTGGAGGCGTTAGTTGGAGGTAAGTTGTGTAGAGTTGATGAAGGAAAGAAAGTGCCTTTGCCTATTTGCATAATACTAACACTACTTGAATCTACATATATGCGTAAGTTCGCTCCAGATACCATAGATAACATATTTGATTTTATGTCATGATAAATTTAGGCATTCTCGAGAAATACGGATGTACGCAAGCTAGACTGCGTGAAATTTTTACTGCGACCGATGGAGAAGATAAGGAAATTCGCGAAAGATTTGAGGACTTGGTGCAAAGCCGCATACACGAAGGCATTACTCATAATGCTAAGAATGCAAAGTTATTTCAATCTGTAGATATAGCGTGGGACTCACTCCCTATAAATAAGAGCACTATACCTTTGTTACAATATGCCCAAGGTAAAATTAACATAGAGGAGTGTGAGTCTAAGCTTAATGACCTTGATGTTGCGGAGAAGTTCTGTGAGTACGGAGATGAAGGTGAGCTAAAATCAATTAACATGTTAAGACTCTACGAGGTTCAGGTTAATCTCATAAGGTCTTATGTAACCAGAAGAGTTGCGGCTCAGGTAAGTAGGTTCTCAAATTTATTTCCTTATTTTAAGTATGAGCCAAGAAGTACATCGGTGTCCGATAAAGTAAGAGCTGATGTATTATCCCAAAGGGTTGAGGTAATGACCGACCAATTTGGCTACAGGCATCTATGGGAGCAGATTATAAGGCAAATGTTTATGTACGGGCATTCCGTTGCATTTGTAGATACTGCATGGACAGAAGATGTCCAATGGATTGAGGAAACAGACGATATTTCAGGCGAGTCTGTAATGAAATCTAAAAGCATTAAGTCTGGCGTTAAATTTAGAACACCTCACCCAACGAGGGTAATGCGCGACCACTCTCGACCTCTTCACGATCTAAACACCAATGATGGCCCTGAGTGGATAGGGTTTTGGGATATTATTAGGTATGGAGATATTAGTAATAATACAGATACATGGAATATTGATGAGGTAAGCTACACCAATACATTGAGCGGTCTGTATAATGCTAACTCTGATTTCTTTAGTTATTATTTTAGTTCCGGGGAAATAAGCTTTCCAAGGGTTCAGGATCCATATCCATTTAGGAACGAAAGAACTGCCCAAACGGGAATCTATTCATCCGAGGACGACGATAAGGGAATGTTTGTTTCCCAAATGTACATGAGGATAAACCCAATGAATGAGGGGATTGGTGATTATCCGCACGATGTATGGTTGAAACTAACCGTAGCAAGTGATGACACCGTAATATACGCAGAGTTCTTACCTTCATTACCTGCTATATATGGAGGTATTAACGAGAATGATGATCGCATAGCAAATATATCTGTAGCTCATGAGATCATGCCCTTTCAGGATCAGCTTAATAACATCATGTCAAAAATGCTACACGACATGAAGATAAGCATGATGAAAATCTTCTGTATCGACCAAGATGCCCTGGATGATGATGTAAAAGATTACATTAAGGACGGGCTTTCTGAAGATACCTTCTATTCGAAGCCAAAAGCATTGTTTTACTCGGGTCAAAAAGCAGCCGACCTTGGTATAGATAATAAGAACTTTATTACTGTTGTTGACGCACAGAAAGAATTGTCAGCTGGCATAAACCAGTCAATCCAAGCAATCCTCCAGTTGCTTAATCTCGTAGAGCGCTTGCTGATCCTGTCTCCACAAGAGCTGGGTCAGCCCGCTCCGCGTGAGATTAGCGCTACGGAGGTAGCTGAGATTACGAATTCAACCAATGCCATATACTCTTTTATATCTGAGGGAATTGATGACATGCGCGCTGCGGCAAAAAAGGTAATTTACGAGCATTTAGTGTCCTGCTCTACCGAGAAGTTTGTAATTCCTGCGAAAAATAGATACAGCGTAAAATCTATACAGGAAGCTGGCTTTGAGCTTGAGGATGATAGCGAACCATTAAAGGCGATACGTAGAAATATTATAGGTACACCAGACACACTAATACATGAGTATTTATTTACCACTCGCGATGGAGCTGAGCGCTCTAGGGATACTCAATCCGCACAAGTATTAAGTCAGTTACTACAAGGCATCTTGCAAGTAGAACCGGTAGCGGCAGCCTTAGGTAAAGAGCGCCTCTTCACTATGGCTAATGAAATATTTAGGATGAGTGGTGCCCACGATCTTAAATTAGAACTCGATGAGTCTGATGAGAAAGACGAGGATATGGGTATCGAGAATCATCAATTTATCGAACAGCTTAAGACCCAATGGCCTCAGGTTGTTCAAACGATACAACAACTAATGCAGGTGGCACAGTCAGCGGCTCCTCAAGCTGAGCCTATGGCAGAACCTACCCCAGGTGCGCCACCCATGGAACCCGAACAACAACCACAAGTTAGTCCCGATCAACAAGTACAGGTATGAGCGAAGAAACTGAAACCCTAGAGCAAACAGAAATAGCCGAGGAATCCACCCCAGAGCCAACTCCAGAGCCAGAACAGCAAGAGCAAAAACCGAAGAACTCCATATATGAGTCCCTCTTTGATATTGCAATGCAAGAGGAGCATGCAGAAGAGGAGGAGCAAAAGCAAGAGGAGGAGGTTCGTCGTCCACCTAGGTCACTTTCTGAGGCTTTAGAGGAGAAACCTGAAGAGCCCAAAGAAGAAACCAAGGAAGAACCCAAGGAGGAGGAGGAGCCTAAATCTAGTGAGCCTGAGCCGGAAAAAACAGAGCCTAAAAAGAAAAAAATTAAACAAGTTATCGATCCCGATATTCCTGAAGATTTACGAAGCAATGCTTTAAGTGAAACTCCTGTTGAAAAAAACGAAGATCAAGAATTTGTAGACTCATTACTTCCTGAAGAAAAAGAAGTGTATGAGTTAGCGAAATATGCTTCCGAGAAAATGCCTGAGTACAAAGGGGCAGACACTCAATGGAAGTCGTATATCAATAAAACTAGAAACTATATCAATCAAAGACTAAAGGACGACCCACACGCCGATCTTTCTAACGATGAGGAATATAAAGCTTTCATATCCAGGGAAAAGCCAAGATTTACATCAGCAGACGCCAGAAAAATAGAGCAGGAGATTTTAGTCGAGAAAGCGGAGGCACGGGCTAGGGAAAAATTAAAGCCAGAAATAGAGCGCGTACGCAGACAGCAAGAGTTAATTAATCTTGCCCCGGTAGTTGAGAAAAGGAAGTCAGATGCCGTCCAAAAAGTAAAAGATGCTATTCCTCAAGAATTTAGGGATATACTCGAAAAAGAAAATGGAGCAGAAGAGTTGCAGAAAACAAAACCTATGGAGTTTTCAGCAATAGATGCAGTTGCAACACAGGCATTGAATTCATCCTCCCTCCTTATTGATATTACATCCGGTGCAGTACAGTACGATCCAAGTAACCAGAGTCACCAAGCTCTTTTGGATTGGGTGAACCAAGAGCAAGAAAACTTCATTAATAGCGGTCAGACCCAAAGGGATGGAAAGATTTTTATGCGCAGGGAAAGATATTATCAACTGCCTGAGGATAAAAGATCAGAATACTACACTTGGACGGATGATGATCTTGTAGCTATTATTGCTAGTAGAAGTAAGGAGGCAATAAGTTCGGCACTTGAAAAACAGAGGCAAATACTTCCAATATACATGAATCAGGCGCAACCAGCCCCTCAGCCTGTCCAACAACCAACAGTAAAGCCAAGGGCCCCAAGTATTGCATCCTCTCCTCGGCCTGCACCTACTGAGCAAAAGGTAAATCAACCTAGCAATCCACTATTACAAGCATTAGGCATGTAGGTACAATAAGCCAAAATCTGATTTTGGTATTTGTATGCACGAATAGCTAATATTTAAAAATAAAGAAAAATTAGCTAAATTTACCCAAGTTCCGCTTTTTTAGCCAATTACCTGTTATTATGGGTGTTACACGATGATGTGTGTAACAATAACATTATAATAACATGGCTATAAACGATCCAAACACTCCTGTACCCGGCGTAACAACTGAGCCAGGGACTGCAATTAGTAGCTCAAACCTTGTTAAGGATGCAGGGTTTGGTCGGATCATCAAGGTAGATGATTCCACTGGTTGTACTCTTACTAACGCATCCATCAAGGGCTTGACCCCTGGTGAATTTGAGGCACTTTCCAATAAGGAAATTGACCTCGCTCGCGTAATCGCGAATTCAGCAGAAGCAAGCATGCTTGGTGTTCGTCAACGAGGACTCGTTGATCTACTTAATAGTTCGATCACGAACATTAAGCCTTTGATCAATAAAGTTAATGTTGCTGAGCAATCAATTATTCTCCCTTACATTCAACGCCGTCAGCGCTCTGTTATTAATAGTGGATACTTCGCTATTTCAACCGGAGAGGCTGCTCCATCCGCAGGTGGATTCGGTGACTGGAAGGTAAAAGTAAACCTTGGTGCATCTGACTGGGCATCCCCAATCGATCATATCGAGCGTTACTTCCTTACTGGTGGATTTGTAATTGTTAATTGGTGGGATACTGCCACCAAGGAGCCAATCGAAGTTCAGTTCCAAATTATTTCTGCTGCTAATGTTGCAAATTCTTCATTTGCTGAAGCAGAGGTTGTCCTTCGTCCTATTGGTAAAAACATTGCACCTAGCTATGCAAGTCAAACTGCGTGGGATGGCAATCCTAGTGGAACCGCTGCTGAGATTGAGCAAGCTGCTTTATCTGCACAGTATAAGCCTGAGTACGGAACCGTTCAGACCATTGCAAATAATGTTAATGACTTTGAGGACTGGTGTAACAACCAACCAACCGACTTGAGCGTAAAGCTTGTAGTTAATTGGTTGCAAACCACTCGTGAGTCCCGGGCTGTTGACCAGGCTTACAAAGAAACATTGTCCAAAATCATGAACGGAGATGTGAATCCATATCTTAAGTCCATGGTTTATCAACCACTTGCCGAGCAAAACAAAATTGCTGCACAAGCAAGTCAGGATCAATGGTTACGTTCCACTTGGTTCAATCAACCAATTAGTAACAAGCAAACTCCAGAAACCTACATGCAGCTTCCTGCGGTTACCGACCCAGAAGACCCTACATGCACGCTTGAGTATAAATCTAATGCTCTTGGTATTAAAGCACTCTTGGCTGAGTCTAATCGTGTAGTAAGTAAGGGTGGTGGAGTTTACACCGTTGAGGATCTTCAAGCCGACATTTACTATCTTAAACGCAACCGCGAGCAAGATGGTTCTACTGTTAGCGTTGTTGATTGTATGACCGACCGGTTTACCTACAACAAATTGTTTGAGGTATTTAATCAATACTACAAGCAACGCTATGGATGGGGGTTAGATCGTCACGCTCAAATCAATCAGCAGATTACCCATAATGGCATCTTGTTATTTAACTACTCGATGTTTGATCTTCCTGAGGTTGGTTGTCAGTTTGCGGTATTTCATGACCCATACTTTGATGACATCCTTAACCACCAATCAAACTTCTTCCTTGGCGATGGATCTGATTCCAACGCTTCAAAAGGCGGCGAAATCGTAGGCGTTGATGGAAAGCGTTCCGGAACAAATGTCCTACTCGATAACGATGGAGCCGGCGGTGGTTATGAAGGATCATCTATGGATACATACACGAAAGTTAATCGTGCGATGTGGTTCATTGATTGGTCTGATGTAAAAATTGGTATCGCTGGAACCAATAGCGTTACCCGCAAATGGCCAAAACCCGAAGTCATGGAATCATACAAATGTCGTATGGCCCACAAGGAAACTGAGTACTCGCTCCGTTCCACCAAGTGGACAACCATGATGGATGTACCTGCCCGCCACTTGATCGTTGAAAATTTCGACGCAAATCTTGGTAGGACTAACTGGTCTAAGTACATCACCACTTAACTCTTAATCTGAAGCTCTACCCCCCGAAACTGCTTAGCGGGCTAGGGGGGTAGGGTTTTCTTTTATATGAAGTATTTTTTATTAGCTACTGCTAACCAAAAGTATGGATTGCCTTTTATAGAAGTTGAGATCGGTGTTTTAAAAAAGGGCATACTTGCTTGTTCTGCTAAAGATGCAAAAATTTTAAAGAAGGCACACGGAGACCTGGTTCAAGAAATCAGTGAGGAGACCTACGAAGATTTTAAAAAAAAAGTATCGGTGGTAACCAGTACAACTCAACTTCGTACAGTGTATCAAGACCCACTAAAGGATCCGAATGCAGTGTATGCAAAAAAAGAGGAGGTCGCTCAAACATCGCCCTCCGTTAGTGCATCCGATCTTGTAACCGTAGGGGAAGTGGTAGTTGATAATCCGCTTTCCGACATAGACTAATGGACAGGACATCATTTGTGGGAGTTCTGGGAACTATTTTTAGTTTTACTTTAGACACTATACACTTAGTTGCTGCTACAATCTGCGCATTGTTGACGGCTGTTCATATGGGTGTTAGTATTTACCATAAGGTAAAGGGGAAAGGGGATAAGGAAGAGTGAATACAATAAACTATAACGATGTAGGGGCAAATACAGATGGCAGTTATGCCGGAGTTGATAATAACCGACTTGTAGTCACTTCACGCCCGCAGGACTTTGGCACATTTGCCGTAACTACTGCTGAGAATTACACCACTATTCCTTACGCCAAAGCACGCACCTTTCGTATAAATAATTACACTGGCAAAATTGTAGGGATCCGCAGAAGGCACAAAAAGATAGTAATAGATAGGTTTGAGGATACTTCTTTTTCCAACTGGAGTGGGTCAGGCACTATTGAATCTGGACAAAACCTAGAAGGATCAAGAGGTGCTGAGATAAATGGACTAAAGTACACTGCTTTGACAGCTGAGCAGATGAATGATGGTTCTGAAGTTGAGGTCACATTTGTAACACCAGGGAATTCTGAGTATTCGATAAAAATAAATGTATGGGATGACGAGAGCAGAATTGAAACGGGATCTCCCGCTGCCTCTTTAAGTGCGAATGAGTCTAATACGCAAAAAAATACAGAGTACCGAGTAATCTTTCGGTTGCATAAAACTGATGGAAACTCAGATACATTTCTTGAGGGGCCAAGCGGTAGGGAGACTATATCTTCTGCATTAAATGGGGAGTTTGGGACAAATAATATGCAGGACTCGGTTGTATCTATTGAGTCTAGTACTGCGATAACTGTAGACCCAATTATTTACCAGCAGAAGGTAAATTACTCGCATGAGCTTTTGTTTAGTACATCTTCAGTTACATTTCCTTGTTATGACAATATATCAGAGTACGAGGTAATAAACCTTGGTAGTGACGCAATGAACTATTCTGATACTGCCGACAATATTTCACTTAGTGGGTTTTATGCAGTATGATTTCCGATATAAGTCCAGCCAATGTAACCCACCCGCAATGGATTAGTTTTGTAGAGGGGGCTGACAATCAAGCCCCTGATCCATCCTCCTATCCCTTACATGTTCTAGGTGCGGATCATAATTTAAATAATATAGATGGTGGTGATCCAACTGATGGATTTAGTCCATGGGTTACTGATATATTAGTTTACCCTTCGTCGGAGTACTGGGAGGGCTTATTAAACGGTAATCGCGTAAGACCTTATGTAGATTTAAGTATATCTGAGTATAATACTCTAAGAATTCCATCTGCTGTCCATAATTACGATGTTTATGCAGATAGTGCGACATTCTATGAAGATGTTACTATTGAGGGTGGATTAACCGTTGGCAGTACATCTATGGGTGGACAGGATATGTCCATCCCAAATGATTTGGATGTAGGGGCTGACCTAAGAGTTGTAGGTACAGTTACTGCGGATACAGTACAAGGATTCGCGAACACAAAGATCCCCGTATCGCAAAAGACCGCAAACTTTACTTTCGATGTAGCCGAGACGGGTTACATATACCAATGCTCTCCCGCGGGAGCAAAAATAGACATCACCTTACCCACGGGATTAGACTCCACGCATACAGGAGTTGCCTTTACAGTAAACAATCTACTAGCAGGAAAGACCGTAGAATTCCCAAACCTAACAAACGCCAGAGGAACAGTACTAGGAGAACAGTATTCTTCATGTACTATATATTGGGATGGCTCAGCATGGTATGGAATCGGTGACTTGGTATGATCGTACATCATGGTGGCGTACAAGGGGATGTGTCCACCGCACGGCTTCCTGCTGATGCGTACCCAGCTCTATGCGCGTATTCTTTAAATAGAAAACTCAGGAAGTTATATAACGGAGAATACTTTCGTTATAAGCAGGCAAGTGGAGGGGAGTTTGATTATCCATCCAATACCCCCAATCTTTCTGAGGATGTTTATGTAATTAGGGTATACGACCAGAAGGCGAAGGACGGAGTACCTGTACAGGATCTTGTACAATCGAACCAAAATTTAGCGCCAAAATTAGGTCTTTCTGCGAACTCCTCAGGGGAGGTGGTTTACAAAGCAATATTCAATTTAAACGAATACATGGAGCTTGATACGAATTTACTAAATTCCATAGATCAAGATTTCACAATAACAGTAGTGGGTGAGGGCACTGATGTGCCAAGACCGCTGATTGGCATAGAGGGATCACATCCAGTAACTATTGAGCCTAGTTCCCTTACATCAAGGTTTACTTTCGATAGCAATATAGGGGCAATAAGTGAACAAGGAACCGGAGTAACTCAGTGTAAGTCGGGTTATGATACCGAAGAGTTGACTTATAAAATATCCGTAAGGGCATCCGACCAGGTTGGTTATAAATCCATGCCCACACTAACTACATCATTTACAAACTTTTATGTGGGTAAGCATGAAAGCAGATTCTACAAGGGAGACTTTAGTGAGATGACTATTCATCTATCGGAACTAACACAACTAGGCGCTGAACAATTATTTTCAACTACAAGGACAGAATATGGCTATTGAGACATTAGGATCGAATGGAGATGATTACGCTGACTCTATTGCAGACAAGCGTGTTTTTCTTCGCAAAGATAATGAAAACGCAGCTGGAGAAGACCAGCCCCTGACATTTGAGCAAGTTGATAATAACTTCGAGCTTTTGCGAGGTAAGATAAATGAGCTTGTCGCGAAGGTGAATGAGTTGGACAGTTAGTGTCACACGAATTATAATGTAACAGGGATGTTCGAACTGGTAACAATGTTTTTCACTGCTGGCGGGAGCGCAGCTCTGGGGTCTGTACTAAAAGGGGTATTTGGTGCGATCAATGACTCCCGTCAGCAGAAATTTGAACTAGAACTAGCAAGGGAGGCAAGGGGCAATGAATTCGCACTTAAATTTCAAGAGCAACTTAACAGCGGTGAAGGCGGTATGTTCACTCGTGCTACTAGGAGGCTGCTCAGCCTCATATTATGCGGCACCTTGTCCTGCGTTGTCATCCTCTGCACCCTCTTCCCCAGTGCAGAAATCATCACCCTCACAAACCCAACAGGAGAAGGAGCAACCGAGTTTTTATTTGGATTATTCTCGTTCCCTGCTAAACAGTCGCCCGTTGTGGTTACAACAGGACATTTAAGTTTGTACTTTGTGGTTTTGTTGAGCCCGATGATTTTAGGATTTTATTTCACTCCCGGAGGCAGGAAATGACTTGGGCAGAATTTAACGAAATTGTAAGAACTTACCTTTTGGTGGATAGCCAAAGAAAGGGCAAGGGTGTTCAGGAGTATATAGATAGAATGATTGTTGCGGGATCTATTGACATGCAACGATATGTACCTGGTATTCGCGCTAATCAATTTAAGTACTACTCTCCATCTACGCTTGTTGAGCCTGATCCATCGGACTTGTCTTCAGTCAACTCGGAAGATGTTGATGTTCATCAAGGCGAATTCATAACCGCTAAAACAAGAATAAAGCAGGTTGTAATAAGAAGGATACCAACCGAGGAAAACGAACAATCGGTCTCAAGGTACTTTTACCCTAGAACAATCCCTTGGGAGCAAAGGTTTAATCTAATAGATGGAGGTGTTGCAGAAAGAACAACAACAATACCAGGAAGAATAACCTTCGGCCCCGATAGGTTTTGGTTAGCTCCAAAGCTTCGTGATGACGAGGCAATGTATATATATTTCGAAGGGGAAAACCATTACATTCCTGTTTTTAGAGCAACTGAAACAGAAAAGAATGTGCCTGTTGTTTTTGACGACATGGTTGCTAAAGCAGTCTCAGATTATGTTAAGTCACATTTAGCTAGGGAGGTGGACAATGATTTGACCCAGTACGCATCATACATGCAAATGTATCAAAAGGCACGGGCTCAAATATATTTAAATGAAAAAGAATACCAAAGCTCCTCTGTTGAGCAAATAATCAGCAGTGGTGTCGGAGGAGGAGGATTTGTAGTAGGATGAGCAGTAGGACAACCTTAAAGACATATTTTTTAACCGGGTCGACTCCAACAGAGGCGCAGTTCGCTGACTTAATTGACAGCGTACTGGTGCTTGAAGAGGATTTGGTGGATAACTTTTTAAGTACATCCACAACAGATGCGCTCACCGCAAATGCAGGCAAAATTCTAAATGATTCCATAAGTTCAATAGACGCAAGAGTTACTGAGCTTGAGGGTGCATCGACTGAATACTTATCTGACTACTATACTAAAACTGATATTGATTCTCAGATTGCAACACTCAATGCAGAGCTAGGTAATAAAGCATTTGTTTCCCAGATAACATCCCTGGAGTCAGAAATATCTAGCCTAGAGTCTTCTATATCAGGATTTGCCCTCACAAACCATTCCCATTCGATTACTAATGTAGATGGGTTACAGGATGCTTTAAACTTAAAAACAGATAAGACTTATGTAGATAATCAAATATCTGTTTTAAGTAGTGCTATAGATGCAATAGATGGAGTTGATTCTTCGCACCTAGATGACTACGGGGCTCTCGTTGGTAGAGTGTCCACACTGGAAACAGATGCTTCTAATTATGCCACCACGAGTGATCTGGCATCGAAAGCTGATTCAGTGCATGGCCATACGGTAGCCGACATATCTGATTTAGACTTAAATCAGTATTATAATAAAGCGTCGGTCGATGGTTTATTAGCCAATGTAGAACCTAAAGAGCATACTCATCTTGAGGCAGATATTACAGACTTAGATAAGTACACGCAGGCACAAACCAACCTACAGATACAAGATCACTCAGGCAAAACTGATAATCCACATAGTGTAACAAAAGCACAGGTTGGACTAGGTAATGTAGAAAACTTAACAGTAGCTGAAATCTTTACCCACCCTGATGCCCCAACCATTCCATCGGGGGATTTGGATGGAGCCTTAAGCACGCATATTGCAGACGCAAGCAACCCTCATGCGGTGACCAAGTCACAAGTAGGTTTAGGTAATGTTCCTAATATAGATGTAAATAGTCTGCTAGATTCTCATATAGCTGCTACCGACCCGCATGGAATAATCAGTCAGGTAACTCAAAATTTCTACACAAAAGCAGAAACACAGACAAAGATTGAGGAAAACTATGACGCCCATAGGTATGAGTATAAGCCAACCGATCCAACTGATTCAGGTGGTGCAATCGGTGACATAGCTTTCGATAACACAGGAGTATATTTTAAATTCGGAGGAACAGACTGGAGGCAAGTAGTTGCCAGTAAGGTATTCAATGACGGAACACCTGGTAGTACTACCGAGATTGAGACTCCAAAACTTGAAGTAAAAGACGCAAGTGGAAATACATATTTTACTGTAGACTCAACAAGTACTAATACAAGTACCACGGTCAATACCACCAATCTTTTTGTAACAGGTGGGTCAACCACTACTAATTTATTTGAAGTAGATGGAGCTACCTCTGTTACGAATATAAATACAAACAATCTATCTATTGCGGGAACTACCAATATAGCTGGCTCCACCACTACGGTTGGACTGACATCTACAAGTGGAGGTACTTTCACTGGTGCAGGAGTAACTATAGGAACAGCTTCCAGTAATCAAAATCTTACCACCAACGGAAACGTTACTACTACCGGGACTACATCCACCGTTGGAATTAGTTCTACCAGTGGAGGTACTTTTACTGGATCAGGAGTAACCATAGGTACGGCTAGTGCGAACCAAAATCTTACAACTAATGGGAATGTAACTACTACTGGTTCCACCTCTACGGTTGGGATTAGTTCTACCTCAGGAGGCACATTTACTGGGGCAGGGGTAACTATAGGGACAGACTCAGCTAATCAAAACCTTACGGTTAAGGGTTCCACATCAACTGCTGGCGTAACATCTACAAGTGGGGGCACGTTTACGGGGGCAGGGGTAACTATAGGTACGGCTAATTCGACTCAGAACCTTACCGTAAATGGCGATACTACCACCACGGGTTCCACCTCAACGGCCGGGATTACATCTACATCGGGGGGTACATTTACGGGAGCTGGTGTAACTATTGGAGCAACTAATGCGACTCAGGACCTTACTGTAAATGGTGATATAACTGCTAGCGGTAACCTTACGATCAATGGAACAACCACAACTATTGATACCACCAACCTTGTAATTGAGGATAATATAGTTGTTCTTAATAAAAATCAGACAGGTACTCCTGCAGCCACATTAAAATCAGGTATAGAGGTTGAGCGTGGAGACACAGCAAATACAAAAATTTACTTTGATGAAGCCTCAGATAATTGGAAGGTAGATGTGGCTGGTACGATAAAAACAATAGCGTTTACTGAAGACCTCTATTCTAATTGATGGCAAAAAAAAGATATAAAAATATAACTATTCACCCATCACAGGGTGGCCAGTTAGTTGGTTCTGCGTCTGATGATGTTCCTTTATCTCAAGCCACAAATTACCTTACTTCATCTGCTAATTACACGCAGAAGCTAAATTTTAGAAGGGAAACTGATGGTGAGCTAAGAAGGGAAGGATGGGACTTATTTAATCCCACCGGAAATGATGATGCCTTGAATTCTGATTATCCTATACGGGGCATGTATCAATTTACGGGAACTGATGGAACTCCTGTCCTTATAGCGATTGCGGGAGGTACTATCTATAAGCTATTATCTGGAGACAGAAGGTACGCTATTGATTCAAGTGATATTCTAAACACATCTCCAGTGCAGGAATACGCAACAGAAGATGGGCTTGATGCACCCGAGACATTAAGGGATGTAGACTATTTTAGTAACGATGCTGATGACTTTACTTGGCAACCAATAATGCACCCAACAAGAAATGTGATAAATTATCACATGGACTCAAAGGAGTCGGATGGCACATACAAAGACCCATTTGAGGGTGGTGCATACAGATGGGAATTTATTGAGATTCAAAACCATTTAATAATTAATAATGGAATCGATTTACCTGTAATCTACAAAAGCGAATGGAGTTATGTAGTTCCCCTGTATGGATTACGAGAAAATGGGGTAGTTTCCGTTGGAACAATAGGTAAATTTCAGGACAGATTAGTATGTGGAGATTTAACACTAATATCCTCAGGGTATGATAATTGGTTCAAGTATGCCACTAACCCATACGGAAAAATAATTCCCGATGTCGATGAAGGCGAGGATTGGGCTGATTTAGGCTATAACACCGATATGCCGGCCGCATCCGTGCAGACACAAAGATTTCAATATCGAATAATCTATTCTTCTGAAGCCGACCCAAAGCTATTTAATACAGGCGTAATAGACCCAACAACCAACACCATGATTCCCGAAGGCGGGGGTTTACCAGGTGACTTATTTATATCAAATGGAACCTACACATTCGTGCAGGATTATAATTTTCCTATTGATGAGCCAGGTTCATTATATCGTACATTTTTCAATGGCAACTATGGGGATGTAGACCACATGTCTATTTACTTCACGCCCTCAAGTGACTCATCCTATGAGTCAATTAGTGCAATTAAGTATGATAATGAGAACTTTGCATCTACAGAAAGAAGCTCTGCGATTAATTCTTTAGTTGCCAAGTATGGAGTGCGAGATGAGTTGGATACGGTAAATAAAGGATTTACTGAGGCTGAAATCATTACCCAGATGATTACATCCATAGGGTCATTATCTTCAGGTATATTTATTAGTTCTTCTGGAACTTTAATTGATAAGAATCAATCTAATGTAGTATTACTTGATCCCACTACAGGGCAGCCGTTGATTGACGGAAAGTATCGAGTGGTTATCCGACCTTATGTAGAGCAAATAAAGAAGCCAGCGGCATTTTATGAGCTTGTCCAAGATGGATCCAGGGTGACAAAAATAAAAGAACTAGCAGACAAGCTCGTTGTTTATAGGGATACGGGCTTCTATTTTGTAACCACTACAAATTCGCCTTACACTCCTTTTGCTGTCGATCCACGATACCAAGGGGGCAGGGTTCCTGATTTTCGCCACACAATAATAAATCTTGGCGGGAACCAGCACTTGTTTATGGGAAATAGCGGAGTTTATGTAATTAATAGATCTTCCGTAGAGCCAAAGGTTGTTGATAAGTTTGAGCTTGGCCCGCCTTTCTGGCAAATGGTTCCTCCGGAGTTATCGGAATTTGTATATGCTGTGGATAATCCAGTAACTAGGGAGATATTTATAAATTGCCCTATTGGCTATAAGGAGGATTCTGCAGGAAACTATGTCGATGAGTTTGGTGAGCAAACTAACAATCCTGTAATAAATTGGGGAGTTATTGCGTATGATTATGTAAATGAAACATTATCACAGATAGATGCCTCATTTACCTCTTGCTTTACCATCAGGAGACCAAAATACAACAGAGTCGGCCCGGATGAGTTATGGTTTCTAATGGCAGTTCATCAGGCTTGGGATAATACAAGTTTGTATATTGGGTCTGATTACCGAGAAGACGCAAGGTATGGGGGTTGTATCGTGAGGTATGGTTATGGCCCTCCAAAGAGGGGTGAGACCAAACCGTACAGAATATATAACAGAATTGGTTATGGTTATCGGTCTGCGATCAAGAGCGGATTGATAGATTTTGGTGATTCTTTTTCTGATAAAGAAATAAGATCTTATGTGTTAGAGTTATCTTCTAAGTACGGAACAACTCCAGTAAAAGTTAGGATAAGCACAAATACTGCACCACAGGGCACAGAGGAAATACAGACCCTAGGTGGTGGATTAGACTATGTTATTTTAAATGATATAGTAGATGAAAACATGATCCCCCTTCTTATTCAGGCTCCATATCTAAGGGATCAAGTTATAGTAGAGCCTACCTATGAGCATTTTGGATATACTGAGTATGGATATGTTAAGTCAAAGATAGGTAGTGACAGGTCGAATATTTATTATTGGGACGATAACCTTCCATTGGTAATAGATAACCCAGTTAAGTTAGTTGGAAGAACATTTGAGGTTAGTGGGATTGATACGAGATCAACTACACAAACAATTAATCAAGGATGACGGATATACTGCCAGTTAATACATTTCAGCGCAACACGGAGCCTTCGTTTCCTGATAATGATGCCTTACCCAAAAAAGGTGAAGATGAGAAGAAATTCGATAAAAGATTTAATGATTGGTATGAAGACTTAAGAATAAATCTCGATCGAGTTCAGGATCAATTAACAATATTCTTTCAGAAAGACCTTGCTGATGGATTAAGAACTCAGGGTGACTCAACAAATTTAGCCATTTCAAACCTGGACTCTAGTGTCACTAATACAATATTGGAGACAAATCAGACACTAGAAGTAACGAATCAAATCTTGCAGTCTGTGCGAGATAATTTATATTCAGTGTAACACGAATAATATTGTAACATGCCTCAGCCGAATAGATTTGTAACCGCTCGAATAACATTTCGAAAGGGGAGTACACAGGAGTGGGAGCAGTATGATCCTGTTTTGATGGCCGGGGAGCCCGCTTATAATACAAATCTTAACAAATTAAAACTAGGAGACGGCACAAGTAAGTGGTCTGAACTTTCTTATCTCGAGGGATTGGGTGGTACCGAATGGTCAAATGATGGATCTAACCTATTCCCTAGTTTTATAGAAACAGCAGGTGATGCAATAGATTACCTTATGTATCATCATGATTTGCTTGAGGATAATGCCCTCGCATACTTTCAAGCAGGGATAAATGGGGACGTATTTAATCAGCTATTTGAGCTTACTGTAACAGCAAATACAGGTGGGTCAGCCTCAATCACAGGATCGGACAGAAATTACAATTCATATCCAGATGGCGAGCAGGTTGAAATATCTGCTGTTGCATCCAGCCCATATACATTCTCCGGGTGGACTGGATTACTTGCAGGTGAATCAAACACAGCAACCACAACGATTACGATGTCGGAAGCTAGAAACCTAACTGCGAATTTCGCATCATGAGTACATCTTTTAATCCTGGTGACACATTTGTTTCCCTATACGACTACGCAAAGATTTATGGTGCAGTAGCGACTAGTGGTGGTGGTGGTTGGAGCTACAGTTACCCAATATTTTTTCCTGAGGGAGAAACCGCAGAGCTTGTACGAATTAATTACTTTTACACTTCATACAATTACGAGGTTACCTATAATGGTCAAACTAGGTATTTAGACCCAGCAGACCTAGGCACATATTATGAGCTTTATGTATCAGATACAGAAAAACCAGTAATCACTCTAACAGGTGATGCTAGTATAACTCTAACGCAAGGAGATACTTACACCGAGCAAGGTGCTACATGGACAGACAATGTAGATGGTTCGGGTGACGCAGTAGTAACAGGATCAGTAGATACTTCTACGGTTGGTACATATACTATTGCTTACAATTACACAGATGCCGCTGGAAATGTGGCTACTGAGGTTACTCGTACTGTAGATGTTATTGCAGTAGGCCCTCAATTCTCCACAACATACAACTCTGGTGTTACACTAAGTAATAATAATACAACTGCTGAGACAAGTACTACGACTTTCCGCAGAGCAGTTAGTTCAATATCTGCTTCAAGTGGAAAACTCTCCCTTGAGTTCACGATAGATAAAATTGCTGCTGGTATATTTCTAGGCATCACAAGTGAGGAGAATCCAGATAGCTCCAATGTATTTATTGGTTCATCTAGTAACTCACACGGAATATATGCCCGACCAAACTATGGTTATGTTCAGGAGTATAATCCAGGGACTGGATCATTAGGGGATATACCTGCAAACTTCAACGTAAATGTAGTTGAAGGAGATACTATTGCTTTTACCTTTGATGCGGATAATGGAAAAATTCATTACTCATTAAATGGCGGCGCTGCATTTGAAATGCAGGGTGAAGCAGTTCCTGCTGGTACATATTACCCAGTCATTGGTAGTGGAGCCGCTGATAAAACAGTAATTGCCACAATATCTGAAGGTGAGGATATTAGTATTTCGACTGACAACTCAGGCGAGATTGCATTCTCCACGTCATACAACAATGGTGTCACGCTAAGTAATAATAACTTAACCGCTCAGACTGGTACGTCGACTTTCCGCAGAGCAGTTAGTACAAAAACTATTTCAAGTGGAACATATTCATTTGATTTTACAGTAGATACGATTGGTTCGGGTATATTTTTAGGTATTACAAGTGAGCAGAACCCAGCCGCCACTAATACATTCATTGGCGCATCTAGTAATTCCTACGGGATATATGCACAAGGCGGCTTAAGTTATGTTACAGAGTATGTCCAATCTTCTTCCAGCCAAAACTCCCTTACTCAAGTACGCAGTGGAGATACCGTTACTTTTACATTTGACGCAGATAATGGCACGCTTGATTACTCAGTTAATGGTGGGACTTCTTATCAAATAACAGGAGTAGCTAGTGGTACATATTACCCGGTTATTGGTGATGGATCTGCATCTAGTACGGTAACCGCCACAATATCTGAAGTTACTGTACAGCAACCCACCGAAATCTGCCCACAGTTATTACAAAAAATTGTAGCATCAGATGGCTCTAATGGTGATCGTTTTGGTATCAGTGCCAGCATTGATGGCACACGACTAGCAGTTGGTGCGCATTATGATGATGACGCTGGCACCGACAGTGGCAGTGTATATATCTACGAGTTACAAAATGGTGCATGGACACAGACCCATAAGTTTCAGGGTAACGACACTGTAGCTAATGATCGTTTTGGTCGCAGTGTTAGTTTGGATGGCAACCAACTAGCAGTTGGTGCGCATGCTGACGACGACGCTGGCACCGACAGTGGGTCAGTTTACATCTTTGAGTTACAGAATAATTTGTGGGTACAAACCCATAAGTTTCGTGCCACAGACACTGCGGCTAATGACTATTTTGGTATCGGCGTTAGCTTGGAAGGTGCACGACTAGCGGTTGGTGCACATGATGACGACGACGCTGGTACTAATAGTGGATCAGTTTACATATTCGAACTGCTGAATGGTACGTGGACGCAGACACACAAGTTTCAGGGCAATGACACTGTGGCTGGTGACCGTTTTGGTAGGTCTGTGAGTCTGAATGGTGACCGACTAGCAGTTGGTGCGCATCCTGACCATGAAACTAGTTCCGAAAGTGGGTCGGCGTACATCTTTGAGTTGCAGAATAACTCGTGGGTACAAATCCATAAGTTTCAGGGCAATGACACTGCGGCCGGTGACTATTTCGGTATTGATGTGAGTCTGCTTGGTACACGACTAGCAGTTGGTGCACATGCTGACGATGACACTGATGCTAATAGTGGTTCGGTGTACATATTCGAACTACTGAATGGCACCTGGACACAAACACACAAGTTTCGCGCCACAGACACTGTGACTAATGACTATTTCGGTGTCGGTGTGAGTCTTGATGGTGACCACCTAGCAGTTGGTTCATTATTTGGTGATGACGCTGGCACCGACTCAGGTTCAGTTTATGTTTACTCATTGAGTTGTGAGCCCGTACAACCAAGTCGTGAAGATATAGAACTGCTTATTCAAAGTAACACCACTGACGGTAATACTACATTTACTGACTTAAGTTACAATAGTCGTTCAGTATCAGTTCTCGGGGACACACAGCATAGTACTACCGAAGCTTACTTGGGTTCTACGAGTATGGCTTTTGATGGCACAGGTGATTATTTACAGATAGGAGATGAAAGTACATTCAAATTCCTGCATGATGGCACCACTGATTACACAGTAGAGTGCTGGGCAAATCTATCAGACTGGGGGGACTCAAGTAATTGGGGGGGGAGTGATTTAAGGTCGAGCATTATAGCGACAGGTGGAAGCACGACTTCGTTGGGAATTGGTTTATGGGCAGGTACTGATGGCTTCACTTTTAGGATAACAAGCGGGGCCCAAGGGAGTCCAGTTGTCAACATTACTGGAGGAACAGTAAATTTCAACACATGGTATCATATTGCAGTATGCCGCAATTTCAATACGTACAAATTATTTGTTAATGGTGTATTAGTGGGAGAATCTGTTGGGGGCTCTCATTCTACTGCAAATTCATACCACGCACTCCGTGTAGGAAGACATTCATGGCCCAATGGCACCCTTCAGTATGATGGATACATTCAAGATGTTCGCATCAGCAAAACGGCTGTTTACCCCGGAGACTTTACCCCACCCACCACATTAAGTGTTGCTGTGACACCTCCAAGTGAGCCAACTTGCGAAGAAGTAGTTTTACATATTCAACCTTCTTCTGGAGATACGATCACTGATAAAAGCGGTAACAATCATGAGATCACTGTAGTTGGTGATACAGTTGTGGACAACACTGCCACACTGTTTGGTGGTGGAACAATCAATTTTGATGGTAACGGAGATTATTTGACAGTATCAAGTAGCGACACACTGGCGTTTGGTACCAGTGACTTCACCATAGAAGCTTGGATTAAAAGCGATGGATCAGATTATTTCACCATACTGCAAAATCTGCCTCATGGTAATGTTGCTCAGCTAGATGATTGGTTCTTCGGTGCTAATACACTTGGAGTGATCGGCTTCAGCATGCATGGTAATAACACTGCTAATCGGGTGGAGACCGGTTTAGGAGTATTTAAATTTGATGGGCAGTTCCATCATGTGGCATTCACCAGAACATCAACTGGTTGTAGCATCTGGTACGACGGTCAGCAAGTAGCAACCAGTGACGCGCTCAACACATGGAATTTCAACAAAATTCAGGACCACACAATCGGTTATCGGGTGACTCCTAATTATTCCAGTGGAGCCATACAAGACATCCGCATCAGTAAAAAAGCGGTCTACACAGGCAACTTCACTCCGCCAACGAGTTTACTGAATTTTTGTACATTTACCACACCAACAGTCATAGACACGGGCTCTGGCTATACTTCTCCGGGTACAGATGTTCCAACAACAGGCGGCTCAGGAACAGGCCTTAAAGTTAGCTACGATGTGAATGATGACGGAGGGGTAAAAGACCCAACTATTACAGATGATGGTACTGGTTATCAGGATGGAGATGTTGTTGACATACCTGGCGGGACTGAGCCTGCAAAAGTAGTTTTAACCACATATACGGCACCACCCGCAGGAACTGATACGAATTCAATTCTTTTTAAAATCGGCCGTGCTATTAAGACAGCAGAAAATCTTTCTGTTGGGCTTAATAGTGTAACTGGAAGTTACCAAGATTTCCTAAATGGATATGGTAATACAATTCCGGATGGAGGTGGTACGGATGGTACGGATGGTACGGATGGTACGGATGTACAACCTGAAGTTCCGTATGTACCCGACCCATACTTTGATTTAAATAATTTTGTTGATGAGGTCGGAGCGCATCACATTTATTTTTTAGTGCCCTATACTAATACGAGAACGGGAACAGCAATTGAACATCCTGCAGGAACAGTATTCCGCACGACGGGAATAAGTCAGGATCAAACGCTAATTAGGGCAGAAGACCCTGATAATCCAAGGGATTATCCTTACACAACCCACTCGACTAATATATCAAGTGGGGTCTGGTCGTGGTTTAACTTGTCTAACAGAGGGACACAGTGGGAATTTGCGACCACTGGAACTCCAACGGAAGCTCCATAATGGCAACAGAAGATACAGATCTATTTAAAGTTGGAAGCTTTATAAAATCAGAAATTTCAACCATTCTGGATAGCTCGACAGAAACCAATCAAGAGCTTCTGGATTTAATAAATTTAAGAGCAACGACTGTGTCCCTTGAAAATGTAGAGGTTCGGGTAGAGGCTCTTGAAACCGAAATAGACGGAGGGACATACTCCTAAATCAAAACAATCAACTAATCATAAATCATGGCTATTATTAAACTAACTCGCAAGACCAGCACGGGTGATGGAACTCCTCCGCAAGCAACTGGTCAAATCTCATGTAACACCGCAGACGGAAACCTATTCTTGGGTAACACCGCAGGAAATGGCACATTCAAGTTCATTGACGAAACGCAAGTAAACACTGCGATTTCCACGGCTATTGGTGGCTTGTCATCCGCATTTGAGTACAAAGGCGCTCAGGCAGGTAACGGGCAAGCATCCACTGACGCTGCTTCTAGTTCCACAGAACTACCTGCAAGCCCAAGTACAGGGGATTATTACAGAATCTCCACAGCAGGTTTTGTAATGCCCGATGGTGGTACTGATGCCACTGATTCATTTTTTGTAAATGTTGGTGATGCAGTTGTCTACAATGGCACATCCTGGGACACCATTGATAACACCAATAGTGGAGTTAGTGCCGCAGATTCAGGTGCTGATATTTCAGTTACCGGATCAACTGACGCTGGTTTCGTTATTGGATTTTCATCAACCGCCACTCTTGATCAAGCTAATCAAGTGGTCGACGGTGGAACTTATTCCTAAAATTGGCTAAGATACTTCCAAAAAGGTCTAGTACTGGGGGCGTTGTCCCTAGTACTAGCAACCTTGCGGATGGTGAGATCGCCATCAACTACGCTGACCGAAAAATATATGGGAGGTCAGGTAATGATATTCTTGTACTTGCTGATATAAATCAGTCAAGCGTAGGAGGGGCTTCGCCATTTGCATTTGCAGCATTAACTCAAACCACACCATCTAAGCAGTACACGGGCATGACTGCTAGTGCAATGACCTATGTGTCTGGCACAAGTAGTTATATAGACTTCACATTTGACTCAGCTCAACCCAACACAGATTACGCCGTAATGACGGATTACGAGCTAACTGACTTTGGTGGCATGGATGTAACAAATAAAACCGTCAATGGATTCAGGGTAAACTTTTATGATACAGGCGGAACAGAAGTTTCGGACACCAATTTAATTGGTACATATCGCCCAATAATTATGGTTTACTCCTCCAATTTATCATCGGGTGGTGTTGGGTCTACTATGCAATCTTTAGCAGTAAATTTAATTCTTAATTAGTCATGGCTACACCAAACATAAACGACGCAACAAAAAACATAACAGGATACCACACGGGTGTTGCTGTAGGCACAACAGAAACGGCATTGATCAATAATGCAGCATCAAGTGGAAAGCTTATGCGTGTTGCGGGGGTTTATGTATCCAATATAGATGGCACAAATACCGCAAATGTAACAATCAAGTTATACAACCAAGGAAGCTTGGGAGGGACTGCGGTTCACTTGGCTAAAGATATGCCCGTCCCTGCGGGTACTACACTACTGGTTTTAAATAAGGATGCCCCGATTTATCTCCGAGAGGATTCAAGTATAGGTATTACCGCATCAGCAGATGGCGACCTAGAGTCTGTTATTACATACGAAGAAATAGCCTAATGAGGTGGAACGGTTCCAGAATTGGTGCACACCAAGAACCCACTAAGGGACAAAATAGAGGGATGTATGATTTAAGGAGCATGAGTTTGTACCACAAGGAGGATAAGTGGGCTAATCCAGCACCTGGTCCTGAGTGGACTCCTGCAAATAGTACAGCAATAGAGGGCTGGTGGGATGCGAGTGATTCATCCACAGTAACCACTAGCGGATCAGAGGTTACAGCGGTAACCGATAAGAGTGGCAACGGGTACACACTAGAACCACTTACTAATAACTCAACAGGGCCAAGCTATGGAACCAGAACTCTGAATGGACTAGATGTTTTTGAGTTTACGGGTGGAAATTACAATGTCCTTGAGAACAATTCCTTCGCATGGGATCAAGCAAACAATGCTCTTGGTTTTGCTGCTATTTACCGACTAGATGACGATGGATTAAGTGAACAGGACTTTTTGTTAAGTGGGACAGACTCATCTACTCGTATTGCTATTAGAAGACTAACAGACAGCCGTTGGCAAATTCTTAATTCAGGTGGAAGTATCACAACAACTTCAGCACTAGGAACAGAGCCCGTAACCCAAATGATGGTCGCAAGATTCAATGCGGGAAGTTCATCCATTCGCATTGATGGAACAACGGATGCTTTTGGAACTATAGGCTCAGTCGCTTTTTCATCCATTAATATTAGCGGAAACTATTTAGAGCAACAAGGAGTAGAAGGTTTTATTGCCGAGATGGTTTTCTTCAGCGACTTAACTGAAACCCAAAAGATCGAGGGATACCTTGCTCACAAGTGGGGGCTGGATGGCAACCTGCCGTCTGGTCACACTTATAAATCTTCAGCCCCACAAGCATGAAATTTACTAAATAATTATTATGAGCGATCCAAGCATAGTACTATATCAAATGGGTGAGGCGGTAGCCGACAAAGTAGAACTCGGGAAGACAGAACTCCTTGCAGGGACAAACACGTGGACTGGACTATCAAATACATTCAATGAAAATGTAACCATTGGGGACTTGGCGATCACCGACAAAACATACGGAGATGTACAAGTTGGTGATTTATCTGACTTTGAAGCAGGTTTGGCATCTTGACGAAATCTGTAACACGAATTAAATTGTAACAAAGGTACACAATGGCGGCAACATCTACAGTAACACAAGCATCAGGTCACTCACACACGGCTACTTCCACTGCGATGAAGTATCGGACGACGAATAGTGGATCACCACTAAGTCACCAAGATGTTGATGATAACTTTGAATTATTAAGGCAGGCAGTTAATGGAATCATTGGGGACATTGACGGCGTTGTAGATAAAGATGTACTTACAAATGTTCCTGCAAACGCAGTATTTACTGATACAACATACTCAACCGCCACAGCTGACACTGCTGGGTTGGTAAAAATTGGATACACCGAGAGCGGTAAGAATTACCCTGTAGAATTAAGTAGCGGTAAGATGTTTGTAAATGTTCCATGGGTGGATACAAACACAACATATTCAACCGCTACAGCTAGCACTGCTGGACTGGTAAAAATTGGGTACTCTGAAAACGGGAGAAATTACCCTGTGGAGTTAAGCTCAGGTAAGATGTTTGTAAATGTTCCATGGGTGGATACAAACACTGATACCAATACCACATATAGTGCGGGTACTGGATTAAAATTATCAGGCACTACATTCTCACTAGATAACTCCACCCCAACATCTATTACTTCTGCTCCTGATGGTATAACGGGTGGGGCTTTGACTTCATACAGAAATGCGGGTGGTACTAGTGTTTCTACTCAAGTAGCTGGGGGATGGTTTCACTACGGAGATGCTCAAGTGGAATTTGATCCTACTGTATTTTTTGATGTTTTTGGAAATAAAGTTCCAGCAAGTGCAAATTGGGCATTACTTACTTTTCAGATGACAAGCACAGGGCTGGATGCAAATGGAAATTCGCAATCCTACCCTGCGGCAGATGTAAGTGTGTCCCTTGTTCCCGCACCTCCTCAAGGAACTAGTTTTAATAATCGTAATACTATAGTTAGACGAGAAAACCAAGCAGGAACGACTATAACAACAACAGGCCAATCACTAAACACTAATTTCACGGTTGGTACATGGGCAAGTACAGGAGGTACTTATAGTTTTAGTTCAGGTTATCAATTTGCATCAACCAACTTATTTGGTTCCGGGGGTGTGACAAATTTAGCTACTGTTATTGTCCCTATAAATCATAATGGAAGTAGAAGGTCGGTTCAATGCCAGGTGCAGTTCGCTAGGGACTCTTCAGGTAATGCGGTTCACCAATATGAGTGCAGTGGGTGGAACCTGTGGTTTACGGGGTATTTATTATGAATAAAGATCAAAGATTCTTAGATGCCTTGCATCTTATTTGCAAGGAAGCAACGGGTATACCAATGATGCTACTAGGTGCTGGCGAAGATTGGTATGACATGATTAAATACAAGGAGGAGCCACAAAATCCTCCCACCCGAGAGCAGATACTTGACGCATGGAATAATGATGTGAAGTACAGATTTGCCTTAATTGACCTAAAAAAGAGGAGGAATAGATTACTAACTGACTCTGACTGGGTTGTTTCTCGCTCCACTGAGAGGGGTGAAGAAATCCCGCAGGAGTGGAAAGATTACAGGCAAGCACTACGGGACATAACCATTGGTAATGAAAGGCCAGAAGTTGATGAGCATGGGTATGCCACCTTTAGGGATATAACATTTCCTACCCCGCCGCAGTGAAGTGCATTTAAAAACAAAAATTAGGCCTGCAAAAATATCTGAGCTTCCTAAGATTGGGGAGCTTGTATTAAATGAATTTGTAGCAGAAACTCACTCACATATTCCAGAGTTGGAGTCTAATGGGGATACATCATTAGATGGGTTCGTGTCTGATTTTAAATCAAGGATATTACAGGAAATTCCTACTGCCGTATTTATCGCAGAGCGAGGAGATGAAATAATTGGAGCTGCCGCAGGAAGTGTATCCAAGCATCCGTGGGCTAACCTTATGTGGGGATCTGAGGACTTTTGGTATGTAAAGAAAGAGGAGCGTGGTACCTCCATTGGTATAAAACTTTTCAACAAATTAATGAAATGGTTTGAGGATCAAGGAGCTAAAAGGATCCACATGACCCATTACCACTGGAACGAAAAAGTATCAAAGTTCTACAATAGAAAAGGTTTTGTGCCTTTTGAAATAAGTTACGTAAAGGTTGTATAATGGCACATAAAATAGGCAGAAGTTTTAAAAAAGAAATCTTGGACGATGCGTTGGGCATCGACGAGAACAAGACCTTTGGTATTTCAAATAAGACATTCGTGGGGAAGGGGTTGGCAAAAGTAACACCCGGTGGTAAAAATAACATATTTGGACAAGTTGGTGACTTCGTAGAAGATAAGGTTACGCAACCAGTCAAGGAAGGTGTAGGCGCTCTAGGTGCATTAGTAACGGGTAAAGCCGCTCGCGATGCAGAACTTCAAGCACTAAGGGATCAACAAACAGCAGTAGATAAACAAACTGCAGAAGGCAACAGAATGGCCCTTGCATCAGACTTAATATCGCGGGGCAAAGGGGCATTTTTTGATATAACTCGCCCGGAGTCGGTTGAGAACTTCCTTATGGATAAAGAAGGGGAATACATGGATCCATTCCCTGACTATTTAAGAAAATCAGGAGACTTTTTATTAGAAGGACTAGAGGGCACTGCAGAAAATCTTGAGAATTATACAGGTACTCCCGATGAGTTAATGGCAGGATTCCAGCCAACCTATGATAAGTTACAGGGTGCCCAGGACTCTGCGGTAGATAGGTTGCAATCTATTTATGACGGTCGAATGGAGAATAAGCTCCAAGGATTCAACGATCAATCAGATCAAATCACACAAGACCTCAAGGGTATAAATCTAAACTCTGCTGACTATATTAGGGACTTAGAGGATAAGGTCATAAATGCTGGTGAAGCATACGCAGATTCGCTTGCGAATTCAGTTAATACACAAGCTGACTTAGCCAGACAGGAGTTCGATGCAAGGCGTGGATTTGCCGACCAAGAGTTTGATGCAAGACGTAGATTTGCTGATCAACAATTTGATGTCCGAGGGACAGGTGCAAGAGCATTAGCTGCCGCGCAACGGTCAGCTGCTGGAGACATGGCTCGGGCTGCTGCAAGAGGCTTAGGTGGAATGCAAGGTGGAACTGGTCAAAACATGGCAAATGCGATGATAGCATCTAGCCTTGGTCAGCAACAAGCTGGAGCCCTAGCTCAAAATATTATAGATAATGAGAGTGCAAGGTATGGTGCCCTTGGAAATATAGAGGGTGCAAGATACGATAAGCTTGGTGATATTGAGGGCGGTAGATATGAAAAGCTTGGTGACATCAATCCAGGTATGGCAGATGTATACCGCAATGAAGCATTACTTGGTAATGCAAACACAAGACTTGGATTCGGAGATGTATTAAGTCAGGCACAAGCAGAAAATCTTGGTTTGGATCAAGGCATGATTGATGCAGACAAGAGCTTATATAACTCAATTATGGGTCAGCAATTATCCAATGTTGGCATGATTCCGTCAATGGGACTACAGAAAGCTATGCTTCCATCACTATTTGGTGAAGCTGCACTTGCGCCACAAGGCCCACTTGCAAGCAAGGTATCTCCTTACACTTCTACTGGTACATTGCCCGCTGGTAATACAAATTACACCGCCCAACCTTACATACCACCTTCTGACGACGGTAATATTTTTGATACCATCGGAAAGATACCTGGTTACATAGATAAAGGTAAGAAGGTTATGGGTGCATTGGGCGGGTTATTTGGAGGTAACGCATAATGGCACAAGCATTAACAGCCCAGTTTGCGTCAGGTAGGCAGGTCGCCCAACCTAGTCAATTCCAAGTTACTCAAGGCCCCGGGATGTCTGGTGGTCAAGTAGCTGATTACCTACGGGGTAATGCACTAAATATTGGTCAACAGATCAATGGGCAGAATGCAAATATGATCAATATTGATCCTGCCTCTGATTTACGGGCGCGCGAAAGATTTACCGAAGCAATGACTCAGTCCACATATGATGCGGATCAAGCCATGCAAAGACAGAAGATGGATCTCGAGGGTCGCATGGCAATGGCAGATGCGCAAAACGCACTCACTAAAGAGTTGGGATATGCACGCATGAAGTCAGCTGAAGATATGCAGAAAGAGTCAATCGCCTCTACTGAAAAAATCAGCTTTGCTCAACTTAGTGAAAAGGAAAAATCAAGGATTGAAAACGCAAGGCAATTTAATTCACAGCAAGAATGGATAAAAGAATCTAAAGGATTAGACCTTAGTGAGGCTGAAGCACAAAGAGTCTGGAACGCAGTAGAAAACGAAAAGAATCGAACTTTTCAGGGTGAGCAAACGGAAAAGAAACTTGAGTCTCAGGAGCGCGTAGCATTTGCTCAGATTGACAATCAATTTAAGATTGCCGGAATGGAGGATAAGACCCGCAACAGGATTGCGGACATGGCTAATAAAATTGATGAGGCAAAGGTTGGCATCATGGAAGCCGAGATTGGTCTTGGTTACGATCAATTAGCTGAAAAGAAAAGACAATTTGATGACAATATAGATCTTCAGTACGCTGAGCTAGATGCGGAAATGCTCAAAGCAGATGATGCTAATAAGCGTATGCTTGAGGTTGCCAAAATACAACTTGAGGGAACGAAGTATAATGTTGATAAAAGTTTCGAGCTGAAATCACTTGAGCGTCAAGACGAAGCAAATCGCGCAGCAAATATCCAACCAGTAGTTGATGACATGCTCGCCAAGGTTATTGCATGGAAGAGCGGGGGTCAGACTGAAAGGGAAGATGAGCTTACAGCTGCGTTTATTATGTCAAATGCCTCAAGGATAAAAGGCATAGATATAACCACCCTTTACAAGCCAAATGGAAATCCAAATCCTGTAGCCATAAATAAGGCAAAGGAGGCATTTTATAGTAATCCTGAAAATGCAAGTTTACGGGATTCAATGAATCAATTTGTGACCTCTGGCATACAGGCAACTAATACGCAAATGAATGAACTTGAGAGGATGGCGTTTCAATACAAAGGCAAGTATGCCCCTTCGACCACACCTCCCGGCAATGCAATAACTGCACCACAAGGTGGCTCAGAAGGGTTTACACCGCAGTTACCACCAGGCTTTAAGGGAATGCGATGAAGAAAGCAGTAATAGCGTTATCAAATGGAGGAGAGGTCGAGGTAGTCGATCAGGCACTCGATAGTTACTATGTGATCATGATGAATGATCGCCTGTCTGATGAAGTAAGGCAGGGTGCGAATCTTAAATTTAATCAAAGACTTCAGGAGCTACAGGGAGAAGTTAAAGCAAGCTTAGGTAGCGACCCAAGGGCTGCCGACATGGTGAATGGAAAGATCTATGTAGCAAAAGGCAACTCATACCAAGACGACCAAATCAGTATAAATGCAAAAAATGCTGGAGAGTTTGTCACTGGCTCTGCCCCTCCGCTTGCAGAATTCCAAAGGGAAAGTAATATACTTTTTGATATTCCTGGAGGAGCGGCCAATTTAGTTGCAGAAAACCCACTTACTGCAGTTGCGGCAACAGGTACTGGACTTTTACTTGCTGATCAGATTGCGGGCAGAACGCTTGATGGAGTTAAACCAACTTTCGACGCGCAAATAGATCCCGATGCACCTAATGTAGGAAAAAGTAGGTCATTCAGAATACCTGAAGGTGGAACGGGAACATTCATACCAAGGGGAGACAGTAAGTTTCTTCCTCAGAATTACTTCCAAACCAATCCAGGTGGACTACCTAATCTAACCAGTTCTAATTATAGCAAGGTGCTACAGGCTATGCCTGACACGCCTGTTACCCCAGCTCAAATTGGACTTGAAGGTCAATCCGCTGGTGCAAAACCCTTAAATAACGCACTTCAGGCGACTGACCCAAATGCCAATAAGGCACTAAACTTACAGCGATTCTATAATATAGAATCCCCGTTATATACACAACAGACCCAAGGTAAGGTGACCGGCCCAAGGGTAAATATTGATGGCGACGCAATAGTTGCTTCACAGCAAAAACAATTACCCTCAACATCTTACATTAAAAATAGGTTCAAGAAAATTGGAAGCGAGGAGGTCGATAGAATTCGTGCAAATCAGCCAAAGAACCTAAAGAACGCATCTCGTCCGACTTCCGATCCTGATGAAGGCAAAAAAACCAGACTACCAAAAGGTACAGGTTTAAAAGCAACTGCAGCACTTGCCACACCTGCAATAATGGCAGCGAGTTATAATGCCTTAACTACAAATCAGAGGAATCGAGACAATCAAGAACAGTATGATTTACTAAAGAATATCTTAGAAAATAATGCAGTCGAGGCAGGTACGGGACAAAGATTATATAGTCCTGCGGATATAGAAGAGGCTATGCAGTTATATGAAGAGCTCCTGAATGCTGGTGCGATAAAGATGCAATGAGCGTAACCGACAAACCACATACTCATGGCGGTATGAGTGTTGACTTTAGCAAACTTACCCCAGAGCAAAGAGCTAAAGTAGAAGAGGTACTGCAACGCAACAATGCTATGCAGGCAATGACTGGGTTTATTGAAGGGGCAGGTAGTGGTGTAGCTGAATTCCAAGAGCAACGAAATAATGTTGAGAAGGCTCAATTTGGAATAGATGAAACAACAAGTGCGGTTGATGGAACACTTGGTTATGCAGTCGGAGGAGCTACCGCCAACGCGCTTACCCCTAAATTAGAGCAACAAGCGATGAAGCAAGGCATGACAAAGCTTGCTCCATTTTTAGGTAGATACATAGCCCCAAGACTTTTAGGTGCGGCAGCGGGGACAACGATGGGGCCAGCAGGAACCGCAGTTGGATTCGTTGCTCCAGAGCTAGCTTTTCAGACCGCAGAAATGATGTCAAATTCCCCAAGAATGCCAACCGAACAAATGCCACAATCCCCAGATAGAATGAGTCAAATCGTACAACAAAATCCACAGCTTGAAGGCACGCCCGATGTGCTTATCAAAGCACTGCAAGGCCCCGGTGTAGGATACAAACCGAACGCCCTTAATGCTAGGTAGATGTGGCAACTATTGATGATGACATTTTTAACCCGCAAGTTGCCCGAGTACGGGCTCGCTTGCAGGCTATCGGCGTTGATCTAAGTACCTTATCCAATAAGGATCTGCTACTACAATTAGCAGAGCAAACTAGAAATCAAGGGGGCGGGTTAGACTCAATAACCGATAAGTTCGGTGAAGGGTTTACCAATCAATACCTAGATATTGTCAATGCACCAGAGCCTGGTCGAGAAGGGTTCCTTGGTGGATTAAAGGAAATACCTGAAGGTATAGGTCGGGGGTACGAAGGCATGAAAAGTACCGCATTGGGCGGTCTTGGATTAGCTGCAGGCACATTAGGGTTTGAGGATGCCGAAGCAAGCCTCATGCAAAGTGCGGCAGAGGCACAACAGCGTGCATCAGAGTACAACCCATCTATTAGTAGGGCATCCGATGTAAGGTGGGATAACCCGGCTGAGGTTGCTAGATTTTTAGCGGGTGGATTCGGTGAGGCATTACCATCTACGGTAGAGGCTGCCGGATCATTCGCATTGGGAGCAGGGGCAGGAGGTTTAGCTGGTCGGGCTGTAGTTAAGAGTAGGCTACGAGAAACTCTTAAGAATGTAGTAAAACGAAAGAGTGCAAGCGAGACAGCAGATCAAGCAATCAAGCGTACATTTAGTACGGCCGGTATGCAGTTAGGCTTAGGTACTAGCTCGATAGGATTAGGTACGGGTGAAATATACACCGAGCTATATCCATATACTCAGCTCGACCCATCTAATAAGGACTATGTATCTCCAGATAAAGCCAAGAGTTTATCCATAGGATTTGGTACATTAGCTGGTTCTTTAGACCTGTTTTCGGCGGGTCTGCAGTTAAATAAAATTATCGGAATCGGAGAAGAGGCTTCCGCTCAGTACCTTAAGCGATTGTTGTATAACTTACCCGAAGGTGTATTTGTTGAGGGTGCTACTGAGGCCGCTCAAGAGTTCATAAACATTGCGGCTGATAAGTATGCAAGAGGTCGTGAACTCACTTTTGCTGGCGAGGAGCTTGAGCAGATGTTTGATGCTGGTGTACTTGGTGCACTAGGTGGTGTTCAGTTTAGTGCAGCAGGTGCAATTCGATTCGGGGACAGTAAGGACAAGTCAGGAGATGACTTGAAGTCCGATAATGAAACCGAATTAGAACAAGAACAAACCTTACCTCAGGACTTTGCTATGGCAGATGAGATTGATTCTGCCCTTGAGGAAATTGAAGCAAAGGAGGAGGAAGATGTTAAGTTCAAGCCAGGTGATCCCGTTGCCGTATTTCGGGAAGGTAGAAAGATTAGCGGAACTGTATCCACCATTGATGATAATACTGCTATTATTGAAACTAAATCTAAGGTAGGTGATAAAGAAGTAACAAGTAGGGTTGAGGTAGATCTTGATACTGAAGGTCTTTTTAATGACGCATTTGTTCCCGAGGAAGAAGACTTACCAGAGGTTGAAGAAGAGGAAGATGTAAGCATTGAAGATGATGAACCTGCGGTAGTAACCGAAGATTTCACATACAATGAAAAAACCACAAAAGTAGAGCCTCAAGAAAGGAAAACTCTTGAGAAGGCGATTAAAGCGTACGAATCATCAGCCTCCAAAAACAACGGGATTTCAAGTAAGTCAGCTAGCCCCAAAAAAGATTTTACGGAAATCACAGGGGTCAATAGTCAAAGCAAGCAGGGGCAAAAGCTACTTACTCAGCTTAAGGAGCTTAATGTTCTCGATGCAAATGGTAATTACAGTGTGCCTACCGCAAGGGATGCAAAGATTGAAGAAGATAACGCGAAGGAGCAAGTAAGACGAAATAAGAAAAAGGTAGAAAGATTATTTGGTCAAGTAAGCGAAGACGGCAGAAAAGTAAAAGTTCCCGATCCTGTCGGGCAAAAAGTAAAACTAAACAATAGCTCAGAGCCATACACCATTACATCCTACGATGCAGACACAGGAGTAATGAAAGCCGAGCAGGTAAATGTAAAAGGTGGAAATATAACCACTCGCCCGATTGAGATTGATGCAACAGGTGCGTACGACTTTCAAACTGGTAAGCGAATAGGTAATGTAACCAAGTTTACAAAAAGAGGTAAGATTGGCGGGGTAAAGCAAATCTACAGTGGGTTCCAAGCAGGCGAGGACTCTAATATACTATTCAGTGAGGAGGCGCCCGAGGGAGGATACATTGGGGGTCTTGGTGGTATATTTACCACAGAAGGGCAAAAGACAGTACTTCTGCAAAACCCATTAGTGATCGACATGAAGGGCGGTCAGGTAACAGAAGAGGATAACCAGATTGCTCAAAGAAATTTAGCTACAGATAATGACGGAGTTGTCTTTGAGAATGTCGGCCCCACAAGAAGGTCAATTATCGTAACAAAGAACCAAGATGGTATATATGAAACCGAGGACAATGCGATCCGTCAGGAGATGTCCAATCTTGGTTACACCGCTAATGAGATTGAGGAAGTATTTCGACCAATAAGTGAGATCACGGGGGATGATCCTATACGCCCATTGATTGGAACGATTGTCGGTAACCATCAATATGAGCAGTCATCTAGGTTCGTGGGCAGTAATATCCCTCGCGAGAAATTAATGGAGGATGTTCCCGAGCAAACCAAGAAGTCTCAAGGTGGAGCTATTGATGATAAGTACTTTGATGGTGACCAGTTCAATGCAATTAGATGGGCATTTGATCATAAACGCCCCCTTTTCACAGGAAAGGCAGTTACTACATTTTCCCAGGTTCAATCCAATAATCTTGGTACCACAGAAACATTTGATTTTGATCCTGACGCTGAGTATGAGTACGAGCAAAGGAGTGGTCAGTATCAAAAGATAGATGCTTCTACCCCAGAAGAATTTGAAGATGCTTTATTTAATAAGAGGCCAAAAGGGGTAAAGCGTATATTTAAAAACAGAAGGCAGGCAACAGGCGGGTATTATGAGTTTAGGTCTGAGGAATATGGCAAGGTTTTTACCATCGGAGATGTAGAGTTTACTAAACCAATACCGGAAGAAAAGAACGCATACCTTCCATTGCTTGAAAAGTCACTTGAGTCAGAAGAGGTTACTATTCTTTCAGTAGACAATAAAATTTCCCCATCGATGACCAAAGGGGACGAGGGGAAGGTGCTTGTTATTTTACGGGCTGACAAAACAAGGAACGGACTGGAAGAAGGAAACATTAGAATTACCCAGCTTGATGATAAGGGGAATCGGGTCTTTGATTCTGTAAAAAGGAACAAAGATAATTCAATTCCTGCAAACAGAAATAGTGTGGTCGCGGACATGGAAGACTACACCATGATTGGGCAAATCAAATTATTCACCCCTCACTCGGATCGGATTGATTTGATGTACAATAATATAGGTGAGTTTACCTCCGATCCTGAGGTTCAAGCAGTAGCTGCCTATAATAGAACTGAAGATAAATTCGTTCCAAAACTAAGTGTCCCTAAGGTTTCGGGAGGCAGAGGGAAAAGACTTAAGGAGTCGTTTTCCGCTATACAGCAAATAGAAAGACTTCAAAGGGAAAAGCCAAAGAATTATAAAAAGCGAATAAATGAATTGAGTCAGATTCTTTCGGAGCTTCAGGTTGAAAAAATCATCATTAGGGACACGAGTACTGGAGCCATTGAGTCTTTACTTAATTTATTAAATACCAAGTTTAGTGTTCAGAATGGTCTCATAGAGGCAGACTTGAAGGACGTACTGTCTATATATAATCAACTTGAACCCGAGCTTCAGCAAAGAATAACGGATATTTTAAATAAAGGTGAGGGCTCAACAGAGGTTACATTCTTCACTGATTTACTGGATAATACTGATGTATCGGATAAAGAGGTAAAAGAAGAAATAAGAAGCCTTGGCAAAGAGGCAAAGTTTCAGGATGTAGATAAAGAATTGCTTTATCTTGCTTTAAGAAATTCACCGAAAGTAGGGGACACTATATCAAGGTATAGTGAGATACACCGGAGATTGATTGGTTACCAGACCCAAGATCAAGACTATGTTAAGACAGTAGTTGGTGGAGTTGAGAACTTAATGAGTAACATAGAGCAAATCAGGGAGGATCTCGGTCTTAGAAAGATTGAGTCAGGACTGGAGAAATACTCCCTCGATCTTCTAGGTAATGTAACCAGGAGTGAGGAGATGCAACAACTCAAGAAGATTATTAGATCAGAGTCGGTTGCTGCGTATCAAGAGCTTGTACAGGAAGGCGTGATTATTCCTTCACCAACTGAGCAAAGAACATATATTGAATGGACTAAATTTGAAATAGGCTCCCCCGAGTATAATGATTGGGTGGAGTTCTCAAAAAAGAATCCACTAAGGAAGGAAAAAAGCTATAGTATACCTGCAATTAATTCTCGTCCTGCTGAAAAATTTATAAATTCAATAGCCAAGAAATTTGAGGAGGTAATAATTTATTCCAGTACAGCTGAGGATATGGCTGAGAAGCGAGATCAAGCAATGGCAAGGCAGGACATACTTGATGCAATTAAGCGAGGCGACTCAGACAACCTTCAATTTAAATCGCTATTTTTGGATTATTTCAAGCATTACACAGAATCCCCTAAATCTATTTCAAAAATAGATGCGCAAGACATGTTTGAGATCGTCGATGATGCGAATACTTTCGAGTCAATTCTAGGGCGGGATATTAAAGATCAGATAAGTAGATTAATATCTGAAATTACAAACTCAGATGAACTAATCGGTTTCGTTAAGGATTATAGTAATGTTATGGTCGGGACTGGTTTCTCCCAGATAAGGAAACAGATAATGGAAAGCCTAGCAAAGGCATACGGAATTCCATTGGGAGACCAGAAGATATGGAAGGTAGGCCCAAGCAAGCAAAGTAGAAGTAAAAAAAGAAAAGGAACAGACGATAAGTTAATTATTGCTGAAACTAAAATTAAGGCACTTGACCAATATAGGATGGATAAGGGTCTTGATATGTTTGATACAAATGTAAGGGCAACTCCAATGACTCGCATGTCCTCAATATACGGGGATTACAACACCAAGTTATTTGTAAATAATTTAGCGAGCATGTTTAGTAATGGCCCGCTCATTTACACAGCTGAGTCGAATCAAACACTACCCAACATGCGAACCATGCCTAAAGGGTTTGTTGACATTACGACTGGGCGTGAAATGGAGCATCCAACCACTCCTTTAAATGAAGAGGATATTGAGAGGGATCGCTCAAGAAGAAGAAAGCAGATCGGTGCGGTTGCATTACCTAGGGAGCATCCCCTTATTTTGTCTGGTAATGAGGAGCAGTTAGCTGATGCAAAGAACGCAATGGAGCGATTCATGGAATCGCGGGAAAGGATTAGGGTTGGCTCTCCATTAACCAACACCATGGGGCCTCACATAAAGCATGGTATTTATACCACGAGGAATTTCACCGCTAAGCTTGCACTCAAGCGAATCCTTGAGATGCCTAAAGCTAATAAGGCAACTAAGTTTTGGGCTCAGGCATTACAGCGAAATAATTCTGATTTAATCAATAATATGACTATCCAGTTTGTAAACTGGAGTGACTTTAGAAAATACGCCACCACTAAAGAAGATCAAATTTCCACAGCTGTATACATTCCCTCTGAAAATAAAATTTTAGTTTCCGATCTGTATTATGATAACTTGGATGTAAGTGCGGACGAGCAACTAGCTGGAGTGCTAATGCACGAAATTATTCATGCCCCTACAAAGCTGGCCATGGATATTGGTTACGCAAAAGCAAACGGGCATAGCTTGGAAACCTTTGCTTCAATGGCACAGATCAAAGACCTGGCAGTTGATGAGGATACCCTTGGAAGAATATACACTAACTTGAATAATGTTGTGCTTCCTGAGTTACGCGAAAAACTAGGTAACGCAGACTATGTACATGGATTGTCATCAGTAGATGAGTTCTGGTCGGAGGTTGCGTCTAATCCAAAGTTTCGTAGAGCATTATCTAAGACAAGATTTTCAGAGCAGACTCGCAAGAAACTGGGAATTAGTAGATCGTGGATTTCCAATGCGTGGGATTATATCAAGGCAATCCTTGCACGTATCTTTGGACTTGAGACAAGCACCGAATCACTCAAGTGGGCAAACGAACAGTTGGATGCCATTATAAATATGGCTCAAGAGCTTACCCCAATGCGCGAGGTGTTAAATGATCTTAATGCCAGGGGTACTGGTCAGCTCCACATGCTTGGTGGCAAGGGGGCAATTCAAGCGTTAGGGGCAGAATATTCATTCGAATGGTTCGATGGAACAACGAGAGTTCTAATAGACCCAACCAACATGAGGATGCAGGGTAGCATCTTGCATGATGGAACAGATTTAATAGACCTGAAGTCCGGTGACAAGTTACCTGACGATAACTTTACCTTAGGCACCTTAATTGATTGGCCGGAACTATTTCAATCGTATCCAGAATTAGAAAGCATGCCCGTCATTTTCAAGGACATGGAAGCCTTGGGATCATATGGTGGTGGTGTTATTAAAATAAGAAAGGGGACTAAGGATTCTCCAATGCTTATCGGAAGTAGATTGGAGCCTGATGGCCATTTTGCAACGGACATAGACATGGATACCCTTAAGGAGTATGGCATAGACTCCGCAGCAAAAAGGGATGCTTATTCTGCGTACCTTACTAGAACACTTGTGCATGAAATACAGCATGCTGTTGATAAAATAGATGGAAACCCAGGTGGGTTTAATGAGGAAAGCCTAAGGTATCTTATGCCTGGCCTTGAAGATACGGCAGCATTTAAACAGTTCAGGGAGATCAATAATATTGGTAAAATAAATCCCAATATGGGCGCCCATATGATTTTATTGGCAACCAGATATAAGGATATACAAAAAGTTTTAGATCAAGGGAATCTGACCTACGGATATACCTTGCTTCCCCATGAGAGGAGTGCGCTTAAAGAATTATTTGAAAACTTAAGGAAAATATCAGCATTAGCTTCTATATCTGGTCGAGTAATTAGTGCTGACCGAAAAAATATGCACCCCGACCTCGCTAGTCTTGTATATAATCACAAGGCAGGAGAGGTGACTTCGCAAGCCTCGGAAGAAATATTTGATGCTAGTTCTTCAAGTGAGTACAGCGAGAGGTTGGAAGAATATAAAAATGGCATAGCCGAGGGGAAAGCTATGCGTCATCCCGCTCTTGATTTCCAGGGCATGATGGCAGATAACGCATGGAGATTAGATTACAGATTATTTCCTGTATTAAGGGAAGTGTTCAGTAAGGCTGGGTCTAATTTAGCTGAGATGTTTTCTACGCAGTTTGAGCATATTTATAAGTTTAACCATGCATCACTCAAAGCAGTCCCCACCCCAGATGCCTCTGAGCGTGTATTTCAAGAAGGAGATGTAGCTGCTATTAATGAGGTGGTTACATTGTTATCACGAGCATACAATAACTTAGCCGCTAAAGGCATGGTCACAGAAAGTCCAGAAGACTTTATAAATAAGTATGCACCCGGCAAGGTTGGTAATGAGAAGTACTATAAAAGAATAAGCCAAGGAATCGAGGATCCGCAATCTATAAGGATTGGAGATCAAGGCAGGAATCAAGTAACAAGAACTCACGCCACCAATCAAGCTATTGACCTCATCTCAATGATGTTAAGGGGTAGGAAGCAGAAAGTCCCTGGCATCTTAGATAGGCTGGACTACGCAGAAAGTCAGATTAAGGACACAGATCAGCAGATCGAAGAATTCAACGAGATGTTTAAGGATGTTCAGAAGCGAGGACTAGCTAGTCCAGAGGACATCGCAAAGACTGTTACTATTAGCATGAAAAAGCTAACTAGGGAGCAGATTGAAGATATTGCAAAACTGGTAAAGAAGCCAATCCGCAAGACCGCAATGGATCTTGATGGCGTAACATCTAGGGATGTCGGAAAGATTCTAAGTAAGGTAACAGATATTGATACATTTGATGACTTTAATCCTCAGGAGATGAATGATGCTATTGAGAATCTTAATGACCCTAAGTTCTCGAAAGACACACCTGAGAGTAAGTACCTAAGGATGGCTATAGTTAAGGTTCTTCAAACGCAAAAGGACTCAAGCTTATTCCTGTATAGAATGTCTACCGACAAACTAGGGGAGGGTGCTGAGCGAACCAAGCTACTTAGGGATATAAATAAAATATTTACTGCTACCAGAGCTGACCTCACATCAGATGGATTCTCATATGAGTCATCCCTTGAGAAAAGACTTAATGGATTAAAGAAAAAGAGGTTAAAGCTCTTAGACTTAGTAGACTTCCAGACCCTCCTTCAGAAGGAAAAGGTAATGCTCAAGGAGTTGCATAACTCAATTAACCCTAGGTATAAGCGTCTTCGTGCAGCTATGGGTGAGCTTGAGCCTACCAATGTTGGGGATGGTGAACCGATCTTAGTAATGCGACTAAATCGTGACGCGGATGGCAAGCCTACCGGGGGGTACACGAAGAAGACAATGGTTATCAGCTTAGATAAGAATGGGGCTATTGATAACCCAGACTTTAATAAGGCTATATCTGAAACGCTCATGTTCAGTCGTGATCCTGTAAATGTTCAGAAGTATGGAGACCAGCCATGGTTTAGAAACATGGCAAGGAACGCACAGGTTGCACTTATGGATCCAACGGGCGGGCTCAAGGATAAATACTTTACGCAAAGAAAAAATTGGCATCTTGGATCCCTTGAGTCAGTTGGTCAGGCAATGGGTAGGTTTGGCCCTGCTGGTAAAAAGATTGCCGGACTTATTACTCAGGTAATTGGGCAAACCCGTGACTTACAAAGTAAAGTTAAAGCATATTCCATATCAGCAAACCGTGCGTTTGTTAGGGTATCTAAAGAGCTAGGCTTAGATGGCCCGAGCCTATACACAGAGGTGTGGCAAGATATGGCATTTTGGTTTGATAATCATCCCGAGTACTACGGACAGGAAGAAGAAGCTTTTTCGCAAATGTGGAAGTGGATGCGGGAAGAAAGACCCATGCACCTCGAAAATGTTAAAGACATGAATCGTGCCCGTGATGCAGTTCGGTTTTGGGTACAGAAGGAAATAGAAGCCAAGAACTATATGCGTTATGTAAACGAGGAGATTCTTGGTAATCGTATTCGTGATGACGAGGTTACGGTTCAGTCAGAACTAGATGGATCACAAGTTGACTTTTACAGAAGACCAATCGATCTCGGTTTTTCAACATGGAGTAGAACATTAAACAATCATGCGATCTCATCGGTTGTTTTAATGATGAGAAATAAACTCAAGGAAGACTCTAATTCTGACAGGAATCGAATAAAGCTATTGGAGAATCTTGCTAATAGCGCAGCTGAGAATGACCTAGAAACTGTTACCGAGATGTACAACTTATTGTACGGTGACCCTCAAGTTGTAAAAGAGTTTGTTGAACCCTTCCTTCTTGGTGGGGTTCGTAGGTCTGCCTTTAGTGGGCCAGATAATGCCCCTGTCGGAAACTCCCAATTTGCATTAGCATGGAAAGAGTCAGGGGGAGATATGATAACCTTCCTTGATAATATATTTGATAACTTCTCAGATACTGACGGACTTGATGCAGAGCAGGTCGAGAAATCAAAGTTTGAGTGGTATGCAAGTTTCTCAAAGCAACTAGATGCTAGGTACAAAAGGCTGGTACGAGCTGACAATCAAGTAGCAAACGAGGCTCACAATGTCATGAAGGCAAGTGAGGCAATTAAGAATACACCCCGATCACTTGACTCAAGGCAAATTGAGTCCAAGCTACCCAAGAAGTTCTTCTACTACGATATTCATGACGAAGTAAGCACCCAAATACGACTGGCTATGATGGTTGCCACCTCTGTGTTTGGTAGGAACGGGATGAAAATAAATGATGTAGGGCAGGGCTTTTATGATAAGATGGGTGGTCGTGCCTCCACATTTAATAATGTAATGACTATAGCCACAAGGGGTGTTCATGAGGCACCTCAGATGTTTTACTCAAACGCAGTAAAGCGTGATGCGTATAAAATACTTGAGCGGGACTATGGTGAGAAGGACGGAAAGCTGGCATTTGAAAGATTGTATAGTGATGCAGTAACCTATCGTGAGTTCGGTAAGGTGTTTGACCAACTTGGTCAGTACTACGGCAAGGGTAATATATCCGGTGCTTATGGTGACGCTAATGTTTTGCTTGAGCTACTAGGAACTCAGTCATTAATGGTTCTTGATAACCCCAAGTCTTCATTTTGGCAGACATTGGCATTGGGTGAGTTCCCAATGGCGTTTCGTGGATTGAATAGAATGTCAGGTAAGGCAACTGGAGCCGCCCTTGCAAATATGTTCAACCAATCCTTCGGTGGAATCATTGAGGCATTTGGTTATAATTTACCAAAGACAAGCAGGATTGCCCGATCCCTAAACAGTACACACTTCCGTACGGAAGAAATGAACTTGAGCCTGCAGGAGCTACTTACACAGGTAGGGCCAAATGGAGAAATGGTAAGTGGCACAAAAATGAATTCCTTCAAAAAGGGCATAAGGAATGTTAAAAATGCCATCGCTCATAGTCGCAGACTAAATCCTGATGGAACCAGGCAGTCCTTTGATGCTTTTACTTTGTTTACTGGATTGTTCCCGTGGGCGAATGGTATAATCAACCACTCCGTAGGCGTAGGTACTGCCATGGCATACGAGGCAGAAATACTTAGGATCGCAAAGTTCATCGAGGAGAAGGGATTGGACATTATGGAGCCAATCGAATTCACCGCAGAGCAGTTAGGGATGAATAACTCCAAGACAGCTGAGATGGTAATTGGTGAGCGTGACGGGTGGAACAATATGAATAATATGCTACTTGAGAATGGCACCTCAAGTATGTCCCGACTTGCTTACGACTTTCTACAACGGAAACAAATCAACCCAGACGCACCAGTATTAGAGCATAATACCGTGTTAATGATGAATCAGGTTGGTATGTCCAATGTGTCTGGTGAAGGATTTAATGCTAAGATTCCACTTTTATATAATAATGGATTAATGCGTTACGCAGGCATTTTCCTCGGTTGGCCAATCTGGAAGATGGCACAGACAAATCGCTTTATAGGTAGGGAGGCAGGAGATGAGCTAGGTACATACATGGCATTCCTTAAGTATCTAGGGTTGGTATCTGCGGTGTATATGCCATTGGGATTATCAGCAGCATTTCTAGTAGATTGGTATGACGAGGAGATCGTAGGTAAGCCAAATAACTTACCTCCGCTTACTCCGTGGGCAATGATGCCGGTATTCGGCCCATTATTCGCAATGAGCAATGAGGAGTCCACAATCTATGCAGTTACCTCTAGGTTGGCACGGGCTGGTAATGTGTATGGTATGGGGTTTGAGGTCGCAAATAGTATGTTTGCAACAGGGGATCCATTTGGTGCGGCAAAAGAATTTTCATTAGACAGTAGGTTGTTCATGTTTAATACATTCCGTAATGTGCGGGATGCTTTAGGCACATGGTACCACCAGGGCGAGGCAGACTACGGGAATGTTATTCGCCCAATGCTTTACGGACTTGGATTAGGTTCAGTAATTCAGCAGATGGATGTAGTATCCAACCTTATGGACTTGGATATAGAGGAGCGTAGAGTAGCTGACTACCTCACTGCAAAGAATCTTATTAAAAAGTCTGCATGGGTGATGGGTCTGCCATTAACACCTCCCGCCAAAGGATACGGAAAGCCATCTCCTGTTTCCGTAAACCTGCGCCAGATGGAGAGGGCAGCCTATGCGAATGATAAAGCAGAATTTTTCAGGCAATACCAAGAAGCAATTTCAGCAGCTAAGGTATACATAGAAGAAAACAAAATCAACACTACTCCAGAGGATTACATTCACGAAAGGTTCAGGCAAAGAAACATAAGGTATGGCATAACTAAAGGTAGGATTTCCGACCAAGATTGGAAAAGAATTCTTGAGATACAGGATGAGGACGATCGAGTTATGTTAGAAAATTACATAGATTTGCATGAATTTTACCTGAACCAAATAGGCACATCTAGGAATACATCAGCCCTTCCTAGTATGTCTCAGTTGCGAAGAATGGCATTACTCGGAGTGCCAATACGATACTAAAATGCCAGTAAAAAAACTGCCCCCAGGAACCACAGAAGTAATTGAGAAGAGCAGAAATGTTCATTTTATAAAGCACCAACTTAAGTCTACCAAGGAAAAGGATGCCTTTTGGGTATTACTTAGCTTTGATAGGCATCATGATAACCCTAAGTCTGATAATGTCATGGAGCTTAGGCACCTTCGCCAAGCTAGGGAAAGAAATGCCATAATCATAGACGGGGGAGATCTGTTTTGTGCCATGCAAGGTAAGTATGACCCAAGATCTGATAAGCGTGATGTAAAGCCTGAACATCAAAAGGGAGACTACCTTGACTCATTGGTGAAAACGGCAGCCGACTTTTACGGCCCGTACGCTGACCTGTTTGCGATCATGGCACCAGGTAATCACGAAACTGCTATATCCAAAAGGCATGAGACTAACTTAACAGAGCGATTAGTTACTATGCTCAATGACAGGCATGGATCAAAAATTCATTTAGGTGGATTTAGTGGATGGGTGAAATTTCAACTACTTTTATCTGGTCAAGCAATGGCGATTAATTTGTGGTACCACCATGGTTACGGAGGAGATGCTCCCGTTACTAAAGGAACCATTCAAACAAGCAGGCAAGCTGTATACCTTCCAGACGCTCATATTGTAGCAACAGGGCATACGCACAACGAGTGGCAGTTCCCTATCCCTCGTATTAGATTAACTAATAAGGGAAAGGTATACCATGATGAGCAACTTCACCTAAAAGTTCCGTCCTATAAAGAAGAATATGTCGATGGGTATGGTGGTTGGCATATCGAAAGGGGAGGGCCTCCCAAACCTACTGGTGCTGTATGGCTTAAGATAAGTTGCCGTAAGTCCAGTAAGGATGGGGTGGATATATGCGATCCAATTATCGAGGCAATACGAGCTAAATAGTTTGCCAAAGTGTTACACGAAACATTAAGTTACAATATGCACAAACATATCATTTGTAACCATGACCTCGGGCTTTTTATTGTTATATATAGCAACAGTCCAGAAATTGACCTGGTAGAGGCAATGGATGAAATGATTAAAAGACAGCTATGCCATGCCTGAGAAGGGATACAGAAAACCGGGTGCAAAAAAGAGGAGCGTATACCAACGCAAATACAACAGTAAGCCCGAGCAAATAAAAAATAGGTCTAACCGAAATAAGGCTAGGCGTAAGATCAAATGCCCTAAGGGTAAGGATGTGCATCACAAGGATGGCAATCCAAGAAATAATAGCAGATCAAATTTGACCTGCTCCTCGGTAAGGAAAAACAGGAGCAAGAATAGGCATAAGACAAGATGAGCGTAGACGAAGAGGAGGATGCAAAAAGAAAATGCACCCATGAGGTCAAGGCTCTATTTCATAGGTGGGAAGAAGAATCCGACCTTGATTCCAATGAAATACTTGAGTGCGTAAGCGAGGCGATAGACGAATACTACGAGGAGGAGGAAGTTGAATTCGAGTCTGAGATTGATTTGGGTGATGAGGAATGACTATTCCATTTACTCAGATAAATTTAAGCGGGAAGTAAATCTCGCCCATCGAAGGTTTTTTATCAAGCGTGGGATTGATCCTGACAATCTTCCTCAGCACCTTAGATCCTGGAGCCTTGGTGATCGTATAGCTGCGTCGTGCTCTCAGAGGAATGTCCAACCCAAACCGCAATCTGCTCCAAAGTCTTTCCTGCTTCGCGACATCTTGAAACAAATGAGTGACGAAGGCAGTGAAAAGATTTGCCACTAATCCCGATTCGCCCGAGCATCCTTCCGTAATATACGGATAGTTTTGCTCGCTTTGTTGGGTCTTTATCGATCATCATTTGCTCAGGAAACACATAGGTTTCGCTCGTCTTTTCTTTAGATAACTTCTCAAGCATCCGCAGAACTGCACCTCGTCCAACAAGTGGATGAGTAAGTGGTATGCAAATACGAGCATCCGTTTTTTTGGTATGCACAATTAAAGTCTTACTTTCAAAATCAACAGAGTCCCACTCAAGTCTTGCAATGTCAGAAAGCCTCATACCTGTCCACCAAGCTAATGCCGTTGCCTCCATAAAGAAATGATCACCTTGTGCAATAATCTGATTGTACTCCTCCTTGGTAAAAGGCTTCCTTGGTACCTTCTCCTTTTGCTTGTGAGTTAGCTTACCTTTATCGACTGCAACTAGCTTGGTGGGGTTTGTGATAGTGTAACCCTTAGCGATTGCAAACTGATACAAAGAACGCAAGGCAGAGTGTCGCTGTTCGCGACTCCCTGCCTTTGTATCTCCGCTCTGGTTGATGTAATTCGCCACCATCTCCTTGGTTACCCCATGAAGATGAGCGACCCCCGCAAAGTCTATAAACGCACGAATCAATGATTCTTGTGTATAAATTGTATTACCTGATTGAGCTAAGTCAGACTTGTATCTTTTCCACTCAATAATTAACTCGGATAGCTTGATCTTCCTATCTGCAACGATCATGGAAATTGCCTCTCGTTGCAACGCACCCGCACGGGCTGCCATCTCAAGCTCTTGTATTTTTGCATCCTTGCACAACTGTTTAGCTGTGCTTAAATTTTTAGTTTCAAGCGACTTTCTTTTCCGCTTTCCACCGGCAGACATGAAGGATACATAGTATATCCCTGTCTTTTCTTTATAAATTTTCACATGTTACACCTACTAAAGTGTAACACTATGTGTCAAATCATTTCACAATAGGGCAGGTTTTTGGTCATCATACGGATTTGCTGCCCGTACTCGCATTATCCCTTCTCGCTGTGTCCGAAGACACCTTCAGGTGCATGCCCAAAGTGAAAAGCCATACACCCTTCTACTAAAGGTTAAGAAAGCGAGTCTCAATGAACCCTATGTGAATGAATATGATACAATAAATATCGTGTAACTTTTATGCTAAAGCAAGTGTGGTCTGTACATTGTTATGTACGATTTTGTTTCCGAATTCTTTTGCTGATTTAATTCTGTCTGTACGCTTACGCACCACACCATTGAGTCTGTTGGTGAAGTCGTATGCGAATGAGTCTGCTGAGTAGATACGATCTTTGATCTTGTCGGACTTGAGACCGGTGGTCTTGTACCCAAACAGGTGTATTCGCACATCGTGGCTATTGATGAACTCCCATGGCAAGGTGTCAAGTATTTGACTTACCACCTCTGGGTTCTTGTTACGCTTACAGGTGGATCCAATTCCTACCCATCGTGGTTGGTTATGATTCCAACCAAAAGCCTCAACAGTTTTACCCTTCCTACCTAACTGTCGGTTGACCGCACATAACCTGTGCCAATGCTCAATGTAGTCCTCGACTTCCCATCCTTGAAGTACAGGCATGACTGGAACCTTAAGGCCTTGTCGCTCGGCTTCTATTACAATCTGCTTATACCTTTCCACGCTTTTGCGTTGATGTATCCTCACTGATGCTTCCTTACCTTTGTTCCTTAGCATCCTTATGACATCAGGCTCACACATATAGTCTTGTGTTACGATGCAAGCAAGATCACCGCAGTCCTGAAAGCGTACGGCAATGCGTACATATTCTTCGGGCGACATAATAAAGTCCCCGTACTTTGTGACTTGGGAGAATGCTCCCGAGTCCATCATCCAACGACCCACACGGATCGGAGCCTTGCGTACTTGCAAGACTCCATTGTTGATCCGTACCAAAGCGTTTGCCGAGATCATGGCATTCACTTTGTGGGCTCGCTGGAAGTCATCTGTTCCAACGAAGTATTCCTTCATGATGCTTGGTGCCAGTCACACTTCGTGCATTGCACAAAGTTATTCTTAATTAACTCACCTGAGTCGGAGAAGAACACGCCTTCACCTTCAGCGGGAGCATTGCACGCAGGGCAATCCATTGTGTAATTATCTGTGTGGGTTTCCCTCGGTCTATCCTTGTACATTTGCTTAACGAACAGGTTCTCGATCTCCTCTTTGGTTGCTGGCTTTGGTTTCATAGTATCCTCCCTGCTAGTTCGTTTACCAGGTACACAACTGCATCCTCCTTGCTCATGTCTTGGATATTACATATCTCACGCTCCGTATCGTCCGATGACTTGCCTTCCTTTTTGGACAACATTCGGTAGGCATCCTTCCATGCTGTGGTGTTTGTCCAACTCTCAAACTCATCAATAAGCTTGTGCAGATCCTTCTCCGTCAGGTGCTTGTATGGCAGGAGATCACGAGCGGATCCCTCAAGGTAGATCGGCCCTCCTGTTCCGTCATTCCATATCTCAATGCCATCGACATTGGTTTTTACCTCATACCCTGTACCCCTGCGGGTCTCAAAGTATCGTACGCTTGTTACTTTTAAGTCACTCATTTATCTGCCTCCAAGTTTTCTTGGTTATCGTCCTTCACTACAGTGATGCACTCTCCACCCCACCCAGCTGCGAGTTCCATGCCCTCACGCTTGAGCTTCCGCTCATCAGTCTCCTCGGACACGAATGTAGTGGAAAAGATTTCGCCTGCCTCTATGCAGGTTGCTATATATCTAACTTTCATATTATTTACCTCCTTAGTGTTATTTCGTTGTTGGTTTCTATCCAGACTCTGGCTCCACAACTTAGTGGCTTGTCTGGAGAGTAGATTACTTTGCACGCCTCATTACCTTCCTTATCTAGTATGGATACGGAATGGGCGTACTGATTGTCCTTGTAGGTCTTACAAGTAATTACAGGATCACAGGTGCCATTCTTGGTGTTAGCACGAATCCTGTGCTGATTGATGTGGATTATTCGTTTCATTTAAACCACCTCCCTGGAGTAATACATTGGTTACCATAGTCCGTTAGCCTCCAGTACTCTGACGGTACCTGCGTATCAGTTTGGGCACGCTCAATTATGTCGTGCGAATCATCCTCGTAGGGATCTGCAGTGAACAGATCGGTAATGCTTGCATTTTTGTAAGCCTCAGACTTACGCAGATTATTAATCAAGTTATCAAGATTTGAGTCGTGGATGACTCCATCATTATTGGCGCAATGATCTGCAATCTTCCTGATTAGTTTATCCTTACCGAATACTCCTATATTATTTGTTGTCATGTTACTTATCCTTTCGTGTTACAGTTCAGACTCATGAGTGAGTCCATGTGGTGTGCGACGGAACCCTTGGCACTCTAGTGTTTCGTATAGCCTATCCCAGCAATGCTTGAATAGACGGACACTTGTGGTCACACATCCCACATCATTCACCCAGTAGTCAGCGATGTATCTACGCAGATCTTCTGCGTCTACCTCATCATTCATTATATCCCACTTAATGCCCAGTTCCTCTGCATCCTCATGCCCGTCTGCTTTCTTTACTATATGAGGGGCAATCTCATCTAATTGCTCGTCCGTGCAGTTGGTAATATACTCACGGATTATTTTTTCTAGTTCACTTTGTTCAGTACTCACTGTTCATCCTTTCTATGTATTCGTCATGCCTATTTGATGCTGCGACCTCCATTGCGGTCTCCTCCCAGTCATCAGTAAGTATGTCTTGGTTATTGTTGTAATGTTTTTCTAGGGCTGTCCTTAGTTCTTTCAGGATTGCCTCATCGGTGACACTCTCGTCATCCTCGTCCCATACTTCTTTGAGTATAATATTTATATCCTCAGCATGTGAGTCGAATGGTTGCGAACCCCAGTCACCTTTATCTCCGGGTACATAAGTGAATTCAACTTTACCGCTACAAGCGTAAGTGTATCCCCTTAGTTCAATAGGTTCATATTCATATTCGTATGACATTGTTACTTATCCTTTCGTGTTACATTTTGCTACAGTTAGAACAGTCCCGAGTGGTAGGTCTGAGTTAAGACCCTCCTGAACCAGTACATCCTGCTTCTGTCTCAGACTATTAACTGTTGTCTTTGGCTGATACTTGTTCGTGAAGCTAATCACATTGTTTGGCTCTGCTACTTTATGCGCCATCAGAATAGCTCTCCCCATTTCGATCCACTCCTGAATCTCCTTGCGTGCAGACGCTGGGATTTGAGTACTCTTCACAGAAATCACGGGGGCTGCAGTGAATGCCTGCTTAGCAAACTCAGGGGCATATTTCTTAATCGCAAGGAACTTATCCTTATCAATGGCACGATATGCGTCCTTTACGCTGACCCGCACCTGCCTTGCACCAAGTTGGTAGATGACCGCACTTGGCAAGAAGCTTAGGTTATCTATGGTCTCAAGGGCATGCTTTGTGAGCCTTGACTTTTGGCAAGCCTTCTTCTGCTTGGCTTCCAGGTCTTTCGAGTGCAAGTGCTTCGCAACGATTTGCGCCAAGAAGTCGGTATGCACTCCATTTTTATCTGTGTCTTCTGGCAATTTTATAACATGCAAAGAATCATCCGATTTGGTTGTAGCCATCTCGGGTGATGAATCCTCCATATCCCATTCATCATCTGCCACTTCTGTTTCTATTACTTTTGTTGTCATGATTATTATCCTCCTAGTTGTAGGTTACCGCCACCTCCTGATCAATGAAGGTGTACGCGTGTTTAGTTATATAGAATTTAAGAACTTCGACCTTGGTCTCCACACCGGGTAGTATGAACTTATCTGTTTCATATTCATCCTCCCAGTCTAGCTGAACGAAGCTCCATGTTTTGTTTAGATTTGCATCTTGCGGAACAGAGTCATGCTCCTCGTATGGGCCGAACGTGTCTTCCCATTCTGCGAAAGACATACGCTTCATAGGCGTACCCCCCTGCAGTCTATTAGTTTATTCTTGAGTATCGGCCAGTACTTCTCCTCAAGGTCATACTCAGCAAGCAAGCCTCCGTGATCCTTCCAGTCGAACAAGTGTTCAGCTAGAAGCTCACTTGGTTCCATGGTCTTAGTTTTCCTTGGCACACGCTTTCCGTGCATAACGGTCATAGCTGCATCCTCCTTACGAACTAACTTGTCATAGACCAGCTCCTCAATGGTGTCCTTGATTAGTATGCAGTAGATATTTACATCTACCTTAGAGTTTAGTCGATATACACGACCCAGTGCTTGATTGAACTTACCATAAGACCAGTCAAGGCTTGCAATAATTAGGTTAGGGCATTGATCCCAAGATAATGCTTGGGCACACCCGATACTTAGTAGCATCACTTGTGTTTCTTGTTTAATGAAGTCAACTGACTCCTTGTTTTTATTCTTTGTCTCCCCGCTGATTCTCGAGTGCTTAATGCTTGCTGATGAT